>Ga0157376_10000372_pt1 | contig 29417 bp, 43 predicted proteins | sample M45metaG_FD_121801 | JGI IMG/M metagenome (GOLD analysis project Ga0157376, IMG submission 121801) | Miscanthus rhizosphere microbial communities from Kellogg Biological Station, Michigan, USA - M4-5 metaG | ecosystem: Host-associated > Plants > Roots > Rhizosphere > Soil | place: USA: Michigan...
ACGTTTAATTGGCCAGATAAAGATAACAATGAAAAGCAATGGGCTGAAGCAGAGTTTAGACCATTTGCTAATGCAGTAAGTAACTTTGTATATAACTGCAATCAAGTTATCAATGGCTTCAGTACAACGCTGCCGTCTAACGTGATTGCTATAACCGCACTCACAAGGAGCAAGTAATAATGCCCAAGCCCGAGTCAGAGACTGATACTGAACTAACCCAACGAGTTGATACGTTGGAAATAAAGCTAGCAGAAACAGAAGCTGACATCGCGATTCTGACCACTCGCGTTGATGAGTTGGAAGCTCGCGTTACTGATTTGGAGAACAACTAATGGGTAAGCCGCCAACGACAGATCAAGAACTAACGCGGCGTGTTGCTGCGCTAGAAGCAAGAATGATTACTGCTGAAACTAATATTGTTGCTCTTGATAGTGATGTGGGCGCTCTTGAGGAGCGTGTCATTGCTCTTGAAGAGAATGATGGCGGTGGCGAAGTGGATCCGACTCCACCTGATCCTCCAGCGCCAGGAGAGCGGACCCCACTGATCATTACTGTTGAATATAACGGTAGCAGCATTGAATATAAGGAAGTGGACGGCAAAGACTTTGGAACCTATAACGACCCCAAAGGCAAGTTCCAGCAACGCAGTATTCAAATAACCAATTCTGCCCTGCCTAACTTTATCATACATAGTCGGCCGGATGTTGCTGGTGATCGCGAAGAAATCATCTTTGAGAATACATCGATTGCTTCTGGCGCTAATCCCGGCATACTGTACAACTACAAAGTTAAGGTTATGCAAGGCCAAAATGTATTGCATGAAGAAATTGTGCCGATGCATTATGGTTACTCGCGTTGGCGTTGCTTCTCTTCTGAACGACCTGTGCGTGAGGAGATTATTGATCTGATCGCGCGCGGGTTACTGCCGAAATACTCGGAGACATTGGCGACCAATACTCCACACTCTCAGCAGCATACCTATACAACGATGGGTCTTGCTGGTATCTCCGGCGCTATGCAAGGCACTGGAGAGCGCCCTGACATTGGTCCAGTAACGGAATGGCAAGGGGACTATATCTGTTCTGGCCAGAACCTTTCTACTGTACTTGCTCAAGGTGAGGCTTGTGGAACGCTACCTTGGCATTGGCGCGATCGTGAGACTGGCGCCTGGGCAGATGTGTTTACTAAGTATCCAAAAGCCTCACAATACAATAGTGGATCGCCTGATCCCTTCTGGCCGACTGATTGGAAGCTAAGTCCTGACAACGGCGATAGGGTCGCAACTATTCAGCTAGATACTGCACATATGCCGGCTGTGTCTTACTTGCCTTGGATACTAACGGGCGATCCATATTACTTGGAAGAGCTTCAAGCGCAAGTCACCTTTGATATTATTGCCCAACCTTGGAATGGTCGCGAATTCAATATCTGGTTTGCGATCCGTGCTCATGCGTGGGCATTACGCAGCGTTGCGCAGGCAGCTCTTACGACGCCAGAAATAACGCCGTCTTGGTTACTACCGAAATCATATTTCAAATCCTACATGGACAGTAATCGTGATTGGTTGCTGAGTGATTATGTTAACAATACTGCTCCACAATACTCTGTGTTCGCGACTACAGAGAAATCATTTGGCGATAATGATGAGTCGCCGCAGGCTCCGCAAAGCACTTACTCTCAGACATACATGGAGGAATTTGAACTAACGATCTTTGCTTGGATCGTTCGCATGGGCTTTGAAGATTGGAAGCCTATTGTCGAATGGAAGGCAAAGAATACTATTGGCAGAACGAACGGAACCTCAGGATGGAGTCGCTCTGTTAGCACTCCATATCGGCAATTGTTGAAGGCTACTAAGGCAGATCCATTCTTTGATAACTGGACTGACTCTTGGAACCTAACCAAAGAGCGTTACAACTTCCAGAACACTGAGCAAGATCATTTAAATACCACTGGTAACGATATCACCTATCCAACCTATACTGAAGGCGCACTAGCCGCTTGCAAAGGCATCGGCATCGATGCTGCTGGCGCGTCTTATGATTGGATGAAGACTGAAGTGGATCGTTTGATCAGCGCGACTACAGCAAGGTCGCGCGCTCGCAAGTGGTGCATTATGCCATAGGGTAAAGATTTGAAAAATGGGTCCGAAGTTTAACATTCTTCGGGCCTGTTTCATTCTTCTAGCAATCATAATATTATCGCAAGTCGCTACAATAGTAGCTGGTGGTATGACATGCTTTTATCTATTGATCATTGGCCGAGCAGAAGTGGGGTCTTGTTCTTCATTTGGCACTCAAGCAAGAGAGATATGGGCGGAAGCATTAGCTGCAATACTCGCTCTGTTACTTGCCGCCCAAGTGCCTAAGAAATGATCATTTTGGCTTGGGCTTCCTTGGTGGTGGTGCTACTGGCGGCTTGCGCAGTAGTGCTAGTAGATTGGTTGGATGAACAATAATGCTGCGCACCTTACTACAGAACCCACACATGCTATACTTCCTCTGTCATGAACTGATAGATGGCCATCGTGCTACGGAAAGCATCCGATGACTTAGCTTTACCAAGCAATACCTTCAAGAGCCTATGGTCAACGGCCCCTGGCACTATGATGTCGTGGTATGTTACTTTGTTCTCCTGGCCGATACGATGGTTACGATCTTCAGCTTGCTTTCGATCTGTGCCGCTCCAAGTATTGCTATAGAAGATTGTAGTTGTAGCTTCATTCAATGTCAGTCCAGTCCCGCCAGTAGCAGTCGTAATGGCCAATGCCTTTAGCTCCGGCTCACGTCGCCAGCGATCTATTTCCAATACTCGGTCAGCCCCTTCGCTGAGGGACGATACGCCTACTGCCCGGATACTATTATCAGCGAGTGCTGATACGACTAGCTCTACATCCTTAATGAAGCGGCAGAACACTATACATTTGCTGGAGGCTTGCTCTACAATCTCTGCAACATAGGCTGCTCTGTTTGACGGTATGACTTCTGAGATCTTTGGGTTGGAGGAGTTGACATGTCCACACAGTATCTGTTGTAGCCTAATCATTTTTGTTATGGCCATAGTCGCATCGACAATGGCGCCGGACTTCAACTCATATAGCAACTCTTGCTCAAGTTGCCGGTATATACGTTCTTGTTCCTTCTCCATTTCGATCTGATGAGTTACATAGACTTTGTCAGGTAGGTCCAAGCAATCCTTCTTGCGCTTCTGATAGGTGTAAGGCGCAATTCTCTTGGCCAACATCTCTTGGTTCTGATAGCCTACGATCTGCCGATAGATTTGTCCACTCTTCAATTGACTCTGATTCTCAATACAGAACATATGTTTGAATGCTGTATAGGATCGCAAACCAATAATGTTCTGATCGAGAAACCTGAACTGTGAGTATAGGTTCTCCAATCCTTCCTCAGCTTCGGTTCCTGTAGCGATGCGACGGATGTAGGCCATGCTGCCTAGATCAATACATGTCTTTGTTCTGAGAGCCATCCCATTTTTGATCTTGTGGCTCTCATCAATAACCATGTATGCCTTTCTCCTGGCCGCCAATACACGGCGCAGATACTGCGCGCCAGAAGCAGAGGACAGAGCCTCAATATTGATTAGGAAGATCAAACATTTTCCCGTTGCCAGTAATGCTCTTGTTTCCTTCTCACGTTTCTCCTTGGGGATTTTGGAACGATAGATTTGTATTGCCCATTTGTCATAGTCGGGCGGTCCATGGATTATGAATTGTTCCTTCCAATTAACATGAACGTTATTGGGAGCGATGATGACTGCTAGATTGATCTTGTCTTGCTCAATAAGCTCTTCAATTTCATGGACTACGATTGCGGATTTGCCTGTGCCTTGTTCTAAGTAATAGGCAAACCCAGACTTATCCTTGGCGAGTTGTAGTGCTTCCTTTTGGTGATCATATAGTTCTGGTCTCATTTGCTCATCCTTACATAGTATTGGTGTAGTTTTTTACAAGCATCAGAGCAGTATTTCTGATCCGATCTTTTGGCCATGTAAGATGTTCCGCATTGAATACAGAACTGAGATAGCGACTGTCTAAAGGTAGGGTCAGGTTTTTTGTAAGGTTTCCTTGGTGGCTCGAATGGATTGATTCCAAGTCTGTAAGGCCAAGAAGAACATTTAATGTTACTACATTTTCTGATGGCAAGTTCAGTATCCTTACAATCAATACAGCGATCTCTAACTGCATCTAGCAATTCAGATAGAGGAACACCATACTTGATGTAAGTATCCTTGCTAATTCTTCTTGGGTCTTTGCCAATCATTTCATCATTGTATTCATATACAAACATTTCTCTGTTCATTGTCGTTACTCCTACATTATTACCCTTACTCCGTTACCGTTTTAGAGCCTAGCGCGACGGGGCGAAATAGTAAAATTTCGATTTAGCGATTGTAAAGAGGCTATTTTCGCTAATATAGTTTCGCCAATTAGGTCTGTATAAGTAATAATCATATAGCTACAATAGCGATATACATTCGTAATATTATTGAGAACTCCCTCAGCTCCTTTAGATAGAGCCGAGGCTACTACGATACGCCTACCTTTCTCACCGATAGTTGATCGCCGAGATACTTATACTTCTCAATATAAATTCTGCGCCCCTCTCTGACGATACCGCTCCAAATAAACCAGTCCTCAGCTTGATAGTCATTGATCAATGGGATGCCCATTGATGGAAACTTGAATCGGCTGATAGTGGCATACACTCCTGAAGTATCATCCTCCAGGAATACATTCAACCATTTATCATTGGGCACCATCATATTGTTACGTTGTACAAGGAACATAGTTTCGTTCAAGGATCGTTCATTGCGATGTATGAGTCTAGCTATGAAGGTAACAGGACCAGTATAGTCATCTGTGATGTCGATCAAATCCTTTCGTGGATAGATCAATCTCCAATCAGCAATCATTGGTAGTATCTTCTCACGACCATCAAAGAGATTGTCGAATGGAGTTGTGATCTCCTCTGGCAGTTTGTATGGCGCTTCCATAGAGCGCGCCAGGAGTATTGACTTGGCTTTTGATTTACCTATGCCTTTGATATTTGTAAGCCCGCCCAGAAACGTTCCATCCTTAAAAGACCACCCCACTTCACTATTGTCCAGATCGACAGCCTTGAATTTGTAGCCGGTGCGATCCAATTCGCGCAAGTATCGTTTTATGCTATCTTCGAATTGAGTATTGCGAATGTTGGCTAAAGCAAACTCAATAGGGAAGTGCGCCTTCAATACACAGCACATATATGAAATGGTTCCGTAGGAAACTGCATGAGACTTATTGAAAGCCCACGACCCCATTTTGTTTACGCTGTCCCAAATACTCCTGGCAGTATTCTCCTCGATGCCCTGCGACATCGCTCCAGTTCTGAAGCGTTGCCAGAACTGATCAAAGTATTCAATGCCCATCGACTTGGACATAGCCTTGCGCAGTGTAGAGGTATCCTCCCAGGATAGTAGGCCAATCTCGCGCACACAATTCATTACTTGTTCTTGATAGACAATAATACCATAGGTATCATTTGTATATCGTTCCATAGATGGATGGATGTATTCCACTGTCTTGTTACCCATTCGTCGCGCAATCCATTCGTTACTCGCGCCAGAAGCAAATGGTCCTGGTCGAGCAAGAGCAGTCAAACAAGCAATGTCATCGAAACGATCTACATGTAGTCTCCTGGCCAGCGTTTGTAATGCTTGACCTTCAAACTGGAATATTCCGCAGAACAAATGTTTACGCAATACATCGAAAGCCTCATCATCGTCTAATGGATATTTGATCAGTTGATCATAGGTCCAGCCGATAGCTTCCAAAGTATCTGCAATGATGGTCAAGGTCTTCAATCCGAGCGCATCAATCTTCATTAAGTTGATCGCTTCGGCATCATACTTATCTATCTGTACTGTGTTGGTTCTGACATCCTTAGCTACATAATTGATGATGGGTTCGTTAGTAATGATTACTCCAGCTGCATGCTTACCAGTATGACTTGCATGGTTCTCCAAATCTCCTGCAATTTTCATTGCTGGATACCTTGCAATGAAATGCTTACCTGTTTCGATTTCAGTGAAGGTATCCATAATGGCAAAGCCTGCTCTTGAATCTCCTGAGCTTCGTTTCAGTATTGAGTCCTTTAATGTTTTGGTTTCGATGTCAGGAATGCCTAGTGCCTTTGCGGCCTCTCCAATAGCTGACTTGGGCTTGTATCGCGATATTGTTCCCAGCCTAGCAACATTCTCCTGGCCGTATTTGCCCATCAAGTATTCAAAGACCTTCTCTCGCTTGGTGTCTTGAAAGTCAATGTCGATGTCTGGAAGGTCATAGCGGGTTACGTCTATGAACCTCTCGAATATAAGTCCATGAGGTAGAGGATCAATATCAGTAATCCCCAATAGGTAACAAACAAGAGAACCACAACTAGACCCACGTGCCGGTCCAACTAGCATATGTTGTTTGGCATACTTGATCATGTCCGTTATGACGAAAAAATAATCCTCATATCCTTTGTCTTGTATGAGCGTCAATTCTTTGTCGAGCCTAGCTTGGTATACATCTGACCAGGACAATCCGCGCCAGGAGATACCTTCCATACACATTTCTCGTAATGATATATTGGATTGATACTTGATGTTGGTAGCAGATTGTATTGTGGCGTTACATTCTTCTGCAAGACGATCAGCGAATGCAAAGGCATCATCTCCAATATCAATTTCATTTCGTAATGACCATTCATCCAATATGTGCATGGGAGATGGTCGATCATATCTGTTACGCTTTGCGAGTATTTCATAAACTGATCTGTCCTCTGTCCTGATCATGTAGTTGTCAGAGACAGGAGCAATTCGATCAGTTAACAGATGGCGCGCGGTAGCGGGATGCCCAGACCGTATTACTCCTGGCCCGAGATTAGCTTTGGCGCCCATACCTGTAGTGCCGCTGAAGAGTATCACATCTTTACTGAAGTGATTGAGATACTTGAACGGCAATCGAGGCAACATGTAAAAGTTGGCAGTGGCTTCCTCAATGGCTGAGTAAATCTCTTTGAGGCCGTTATTGTTTCTTGCTACGATCGGCAACCAGAATATGTTTTGTTTCTTCTCACGTTCAAGTTGATAGACGAAAGCAAGTTCAACTCCGAACAAAGGTTTGATGCCGGCTTTCTTGCAATGTTTACTCCATTGTACATGGCCGAATGTAGAGTTGCGATCTGTTATTGCAGCAGACTGACATTCCAATTCCTTGAGACGCTCTACAACCTTTTGAATGGGCCCGTAGGCCCATCCAAAGCTAAACTCAGTTCGGATTTGTAGTTGAGTTCGCATTGTATACCTTCATTGTTTCTTGCTTTTGCTTAGCATAGGTCTCCTGGCGCTGTGCCATAGCCTTATCAGGATCAAGTCCATTTAGCTTCCACCATTTCTCTATAGCTTGTTCTTTGGTTTCTCCTTCTACTTGTCGTAACAATTCTTCAGCATTGGTTAGTTTCTTTTTGAACTCCTCGCTCATTCTTTTGCTCTTTCATGTTCTGGTGCAATCTTGGTATCCCAATGATCAACCTTTATATTTTGATCATTAAAGAAATCAGTTAGGCATCCCTTCATGATACTCATAAATGCTTCTTTGTGTTTAGGATTTCGTGCTATAGTCATATGAATACTGCCGAGATATATGGCGCCTTCCATAGTATCAGGTACAGTATAGTAACAATTCCACATTTCACCTTCAACACGAAATGCCAATCGACCTGTTAGGATGGTAGACGTTTTCATAACACAATCATTCCTTTCTCCATCATTACTTTGAACACGCGCATCAGGGCCATTGTATCTGCTTCGGCTCGATGTGCCTCCTCAAACCTATGACCAAACAATTCTTCATGCAAGTCTCCGAGACGCATTCTGAATCCTTTGATCTTAAATATTTCTTCCACAGTACAAATATTGAAGGGAGGCCAAGGGAATTGTGTGACCTTATTGATACGCTTTAATTCATTCTCCAATACTCGTTTGTCGAACTGAAGGTTGTGGCCTACCAGATACTCGACACCTACAAAAAATTGAGCTAGTGGTCTATAGTATCCTGCAAATGGTTTCTTATCAGCAACATCTTCATTCGTTATGCCATGGATACGAATAACATCATCAGGTATTCGTATTGGAGGTTTGATCAATGCAGTATATACTTCAGGAAGCCCCTCAAATAGTTTATTGATCTTCACACAGGCTATCTCAACCATGTAAGGTTGATTGCTGATGTCTGCCGCCTCAATGGCCAGGAGCGAGGTAGTCTCAGTGTCCATGAATACTATCATGGCTGACCATCCGTCCAGTCGAGTTCAAGCAGCATACTTGCATAGACTGATATGTCCTTCATGTGATCAGGATCAATATGCTTATTAAAATTGTTACAGTAACGATTGAATTTGCTCATCATAATAACAAGGATAGCAAATCTGTTATGATCATCTGGCGTCTCCAGCGTTATTCCATTGGGGAATAATGCATGAAGTAGGTAACCAGTTTGCTTATAGCTATCTCCATACAGCGAGTTTTTGAATTGATATAGAGTTGCGAGCTCATGTAACGCTTGATCCGGTTTCAAAACTTTTTTCCTCCCTCAGCATTACGATGTTCTAACGTATGGTCAAGACGTGTTTGGTTATAGCACATCTTCTCCGCGAATGCTTCTCCCAAAGATAGGTTGAGTCCTCCTGCCAAGTCAAAGATACGCACAAGAGCATCTGCCAATTCTACTTCAACGGACAATCGTTGTGGGAGATGCTCATCACGTTTGTTCTTGCGATAGCCTTCCATTGCTTCGCTTATTTCACTATGGATAAGACATAGACATTCCGCTACATTACGATCAGCATCCCACCAGTGGGCCGCTTTCGCGGACCCATGGCAAAGACGAACAAGACTATTGATCGACATTGCAGACCCCAAGTAATGATCTGTGGTGATCAAGAAACCATTATTGTTTGTGTCATGTATTGTCATTTGTTACTCCTGGCGGATGATGTCAAGTTGTTTCATTGCTATCCAAGCTTGCGTTTCGTTCTGTGACTTGCCAGTCTCCTTGACCTCCTTGTCCAGCTGTTCCTTCAAGTATTGATTGAGTGCCTTGTGGGCATCGTCGGTGCGAGGCATAATGAAGAAAAGTGACCAAGGCCATACCTTCAAAACTTCAGTAACCATCTTCGATAATACTTGAGCATACTCATCTTGAACTCGTGGGCTGGAACGTTTCCTTACCAATTCAGAGAAGCCGCGCAAGTTGATCTTCATGCAGATGTTGGTCAATATATCTGTGGGCAATACTCCTCGCGCATCCTCAGGCTTGGCTCCTTGCTTTATGATTTCATTATAGCCTTGCTGAATCGTTCGCATAACAGAGTCATAAACGACCTTAGCCTGATCAGTTACTGTCGGACCAGTATGGTATTCAAACTCCGACATGTCAACAATACGCATAGCCTGCTGAGCATAGGAAGCATTGCGCGTCCGAACCAACTGATGGGTGAATGCCCTTGTTACTCCTTCAATGCAAAAGATAACGTCTACAAATTCCCACGAACTGGGAATAGTTGTAGACATATACTTCAACTCCTCCATCTTGCGTTCGCGCGGCCAGGAGCGGATGTCTTCCAATCCTTTCGGGGCCATATTGAGTCGAGTGTTCTTTGTGAAGATCAGCAACTCAATAGCATCAGGAGTTGCGTATAGAAGCGATACCTTCATGTTACTCTCCTACTGTGTGTCTGGTTCTACCGTAGTCATTTCTTTGCCGAATGAATTTGTCGATCACTCCTATGTCCTTCAATACATCATCGAGTAGTAATTGCCTCCATGTCGCGAACCTACCCAATGAGTATATTTTGAATTTGTCCGTCGCCCATAGAATGAACTGCTGTCGAATATCATCGTCAATCGGAATAATCTTGCCATACTCCTGGCGCTTGATCACAGAATCAGTATAGGCTATCGTGTATCCCAAAATGCGATCTAACATAGAATACATGAAGTCAGCCTCTAATGCTTTGGGCTCCTCGCTGAACTCGGCTGTGAATAGGTCTCCAGTAATGCTGATGCGATATGGCATTGTCGTATCGTATGGCAAATAGATCGTTTGATAAACATCGACATTGGTTAGGTAACAGTTGTAAGTCCAGATTGGTCTGGCAAAGAATAATGGTTTCTTCGGATACCATAACTGTTTCATTAATTCTGGCATCGGAATAGTCGAGATGGTAATGGTCTGATCGGTAGATGCTTGATCATAAGGCTTATTATATAAGATGTTGAGACCGCGTGCCGCTTGTGATATCAAATTCTCAGGCGCGATATATCGCACAGAAGGTTCTGTATTGATAATGGATCGCTCCATCACCATTCCAGTGGCCTTGATTGAATAGGCATTCATGTCTTGAACGGTAGGCGTATTTGATATAGCGCCAGAACGATCCATGATACCTTTATACACATTGACCTTCTTGAACGGAATGCCTAATGCTTCTCCAACTGCATTGGTTCTGAAGCGTAGCAAAGCGCTGTGATTGTTCGGAAGTTCAGATTGTTTCTCCCAAATAACAGGATTGTGCGTCCACAGTCTCCTGGCCGCCAGGAGCCCAGATAGTCCGGCGCCTACAATAATCATTCAACCCACTCCCAAACCGGTTGGTATGGTTCTAGTTTATACATGTAGCCTGATTTAGTATGAAATGGCCATGGCTTGCCAGTTATCTTGTTGTATATTTTCTTCATCGTAACGAGATGTCGATTAGACAATCTTACGTCCTCAAAACCTTTGTCGGCGTAGTCAACCATTTCCAACTCTTTGTCGTATAGCTTCATGCGATATTTTGTTTTACACTCATAAAGAAATTGCTGGAAGTCAGAAACCTCAATAGGATCATTCAGCAAGTTGTATGGTATTGCTTGCCCATATGCTTTGACCTCCTCCGAGGCAGTCATTAACTCTCTGGGTTTGTTATTGACTACGGTTTGTTCTACTGGCGGCTCTTCATCATTATAGATCGCCGTGATCATACGTTCAATGCGGCTCAATCGTTCATCAATACTATGAACAATTTCAGTGTAGTTTACCGGAGTTGCCATTGTGACTTTCCTTGGTTAATGTATTAGTGAGTGCGGCTGTCCTTACCATATACCTATTACCCACGCTAGGTTTGCCCATCTATAATCACCAAGACGACAACGGGGAACAATTATAGTAGGGAGGACAGCCATGTGGCCTTGTGCACTCGTCAAGTCTACCTCAATGCAGATGTCAAACATTGAGGGACGAAAGGATGCGTGGAACCCCTAGCTTGTTAGAATGTTACTTTGTCACCGCCTAAATCATCATTGTTTTGTGCTGGCTCTTCCCAGCTAGACTGAGCAATGCCGCCCTCCATGAAATGTTCTTGCATAAGAACAGCTTGCTTGAATATCTCCTCGCCATTAGGCAAGTCTTTGGTGCGCAAATGCATATTGTTCTCGCCTACATTCTTCACAATCTTAGGTGACCACCACGACTGGTTCGCCTGATTACGCATCAAATCAAGAGTGATCTTGTAGGTGTAGTAATAGAATGGAGGAGTAATGGTCTGTCCGTTACTCATCCGATACCGCGTCTGCGTAAGCATAGTGGAAAGCATATTGGCGGCTCGATTGCCAGTGCTACGTAGGTTGAAGAAACTGGGGTCCATTTCTCCAGTTTCTGGATCGACATCGAAGATCAAGAATGATCTTTGCTTGTCGATGTAATGGCCGTCTGTGGTTATTGGATTGAGTTGATCGCGCTGATCTGGCGCGCACTTATTCTTCCAACCTTCATCCGCTCCCCAAATCTTTATCAGACCGCTCCCTGGGCTATTCGATGCCCACTCAATCGTTTGCTTTTGATAACCAATAACGACAGCAGTAATACCCGTCTGGCCAGGAGTCAGTTTGCCGGACGCAGTATTATAGAACATGCCAGGCTTCGCACCAGTAACGTATTGACCACCGCCCTCCTGGCACTCAGGATTCAACTGCTGTAGTATTTTCAGTCGCGGTATGACCAGTTCGCTCTGTTCAAACTTTGTATTTTTCTGGGCGAGTTTCGCCAGCATCTCCTCTTCAGCAGACAAGGTAACTGGAACTTGTTCAGTAGCGGAGTCCATACGATACACACGACGTTTGACCATTATTATTCTCCTACTCAATGATTGTCTTGTTACTGCGGAAGACATTGAACAGATCGGGTATCACCATACCTTCATTCTCCATTTCGCGTCCCCATTTATTGAGGGTTTGATAGTTTATCGTCTTTGTTACTTCAGCATCAACTCCTATTGCTGATAGGGCTTGTGTTACCTCCTCAATCTTGTTTGATCCTTTCGGCAATGCTATTGCAATGTTGGTCTTAACCATCCCTTCATGGCCGTTATTTGTCAACCAGTTGTCGATGTCATTTATACGATCTTTTGGTGCCGTTACCTTCAATATAGGAACGACTGCAAAGAATGTGCCATCATCCAAGGTGAAACCCCTCATATGTAACTCAGCCATAATGATAGGGATTTCGTGGGATGACAGCGTATCGTATTCATATTGAATTGTTTCGAGTTGTTTCTGTAATCGTTGTATTGTTTTTTCCTTCTCCTTCATTTGGGTTGCTAGGTCTGTCAGTTGCTTTATCTTGTCGTCTCTGTTCATTGCTACTCCCTTTGATTGAAGCGGACACTTCAAAAAAAATGGAGACCAATACTTGAATTTTACAAACATCGGTCTCCAAGTTTGGGGAATCAGTAGTCCGCAGAAACGACTATAGCGCCGTTAGCTTCCGCGGTAAAGCCCTAGTTTTTCGTCTGGGTAGCAATAAGTATTTTCAGTATAGCTTCAAGATCAGAGTGCGCTACGCCCATCAAGAATGCAGCTTTGTTAGGTATAGTATCAGGTAACCGACCACGTAACGAAGCAATCAAGTTGAACGCGTGACCAGTTATCCTTACAACATCAGCGTATGTGTGTTCTTCATCCATTGTTACTATCCCTTAATAAGATCATTAGGAAACTCACCGCGGTTTTGATGAACCTCCCAACCATACTTAGTTAGTAATACAGATTCCCAACGTTTGTCTAGTACATTCTCCAAGATGATCGGATAACCATACTTGAGCAAATCTTCAATTAGCTTAGTGAAGGTTCCGCAATTAGGACGCCAGACAGTAATATTGGCTACTGTAATAACCTTCTCACGCCTTGCCACTTTGTTACGTATGATCATACGTTCGCCAATGCGAATGTATACTTGGGCAAGTTTGTTATAGTCATACCATTCATTGGTTCGATTTAGACTGAGGTTATACTCAAGTTTCTTTTTGAAGGTATGTCGTGCCATTGTTCCTACACTCCATGCTCGAATTGAGCAAAGCGGGCGCCAGGAGCTACTGGCGCCCAAATTGTTAGTCTTGCGTAATGGGCAGGTTCATGTGATCGTTGATGGTAGTAATCTCATCCAAGTCTAATCGTTTCACTTCACGTTCCAACTCTTTGATGCGTTGATCTTGCTTCCGAACAATCTGTTCAAGCTTCTTTATACGCTCCAGGAGCGTTGGTTTTTTCTTGATCGGCAAGGAACTCTCCCCAATGTTAGTTCAATTCTTCTGCAATATCCTTCGTGTGGGTTACTACCCATTCACAAACTTCCTTGATCGAAAAGAAACTTGGAGAGATACTTCTGATGCCATATTTGATGACATATTGTGTTTGGCGATGTGAAAGAAACGATTGTATTCGACACCCATTGGCTTTGAGAATACTCTCAGCCAGATCAATCTGACTAATGCTATCTATACCCATTGTTCCATTCCTTTCTAGATGAGCCTGGTCTCCTTGATCTCCAGGGAGATGTAGTATCACAATACTACATCCCTCCATAGATCACATTTCGTCTGCAACCTCAGGATCAATAACAATAGCATGTATAGTGAACTTGGAACCTATATGCTTCTTGGATAATGACCTTTGCTTCAGCAATGCTCGCATGTAGGTTGAATACAGCATGCTGAAAGGCTCGCTGAAAGGTTCCTTGTTAATGCTTCCAGGGTGGTTATACATTACGACGTAGTATGTCTTCATGTTATACCATCCATCTTGGAGGCACTGGCACAACAGCATCATGAGGTCGCCACCAGTGTAATACATACGGATGGCAATTGATATGCTTATCCGCAGGCACATGTAGTTGATAGGCATATTCGTTATCTTTGAATAACAACCTAGCAACACATTCCATTTCAGCCCATGTTGGACATTTGTTGTATCTACTGATGGAAATGTGATCCCAGCCATCTGTCCAGCTGACAATCACATTAAGTATTTTTCCATCAATAGGAGACTTGAAATGGAAATGCCCGCCTGACTCATTGATACCAAGTATAAGTATGATATCAAGACTCATGCCAAGTATCTCTTTGATGGACTTCATCAGTCACACCTCGTGGTAGTATGGCCGCGCGAATCAGTCTTGCTCAAACACTTGGACCTCTTGCCGTCGATGTTGAATTCGGAGTGAGTATAACCAAGTGAGTCTGTCTTACTTAGACCCTTCAAGTTATGCCCATCATAATGAGTATAGCCTAGACTGTCTTTGTAGCTGTGGATCGTTTCGGCATAGGCTCTGCTGAGCAGAGTTATGAACAACAATCCGAAAACAACCAATAATACAAACACAGCCAGCCTACGCCACACCATGTAGATATACTCTATGTCCATCGTTCCATTCCTTTCTAGACAGGTTCCTTTTGATGTGATCTCCAGGGGAGTGCAGTATCTATACGATCGTATATACGCGCGTATAGATACTGCAATCCTCAATAGATCAAGGTATCATACAACTCAGAACCGCCAGGAGCGCGATTACACCTAGCAGGAAGTAAACCACTTTGGATAGATCGTCCATTACTTCACCGTATAGTGTGAGCGAGTAAACTTGAACTGGCGCCGTTGTTCTTCAGGCACGTTCACTAACGTTTCGTCAATCATTGCCGTTCCACCGGACTCATAATGTCGGATATGCGCCCGACGAATATGCGGAACGGGAGTGTTGTGGGTTCCGCCTTGCCATTCGCCCTTGCTCGTTGCCTTGATGTTTTGTATAGCAGTAATATAAGGCTTAGTGTGAACGATATCATAGGGTGGTATTGGAAAACGTTTCTTGCGTAACCTTTGTCGATTCAAACGTTCCGGCGCAGGTATTGTTTCGCGCACCACATTCTTCGTGCTCAGTATAAGCAGAGCAGTCAAAATGGGGTCACCAATATTACCGGCAGCAGCATTCTCAGGAGAGCCGCCGTTATTGATTTCATTCCGCATATTCAAGTCGGTTGCGAAACGTGGCGCTGCTGGCGCTACCTTGCAGTTATACTTCAAGTGCGTATCAGGGTCACGAGTGAAATGACCACGATCGCCGATAGACAAACACCCTCCGTTAGCGCCCAACCATATTGGGTTAAGCTCACAAACTTCAAAGCAAGCATCGTCTATATTGTGAACTAGGTAGACCGATTGTCCATCCTCCCAAGTATGGAGAAACACCCATGTAGTGAAAGGCTGAACAAATGCTCCCTTATTCCACAATGGTCCGGCTCTACTTGCGCACTTGATCAATACATCATTCGGTAGCATACCGAAATCAATCATGCAGCCTTTCATTACTGCATTGTAAGCAAGTGCGCTTACTTGATCGACATCTTCATTGGTAGGTTCGAATGTCTTGGCGATAGGCTCGCAGTCTACAGATAGTGATAGCTGCGGACCTACAATCTTGTAGCTCAGTATAGTATTGCGTATCTGAGCGACAGTAGGAGACCAAGGCCCCATGTCGTTCACTGTCGTTTCGATGCCATACACAAGTCTGCCGCTTTTATCTCTCAACCAATTTGCCATTGTTCCATTCCTTTCTAGATCCAGCTTGCACTGGTAAAGGCTCCTGGCCCGCATCGGCCAGGAGCAAGTATCAATGCAAGGTTACTTGTTCATTACATTCTGATCGAGTATCATACGCAATAGCGCTGACATCGATTCAATCTGACCAGTAACGTCCAATTGTAGTCGAGCAGTTCCATCAGGAGATACGCTGAACTGCAGAGGATTGTTAGCCACAGTCGCACGGCGCCACGAAACAATATTGTTTTGCGGCTGATCTTCATAGTTGGACATCGTTACTGGATCCTTTGGAGCGAATGTTTCTGCAGGTACACCAAACAAATTCGTCATACGCCTAACAGCATCTGCATTCGGCACCCCGGTCGCATTCAACCAAGGATATATGTTCGTTGCTGTTCGAACATAGCCCATAGCTTCATTGAAAGCCTTCACATTCCACTCTCTGCGGTCCAATTCAGCCCGCAGAAACGTAGCTATGTGCAATAGCTCAGGTCTTGGTGCTCTGCTACCGCCCGTCATGACACTGCCCTAATACGACGCACTATTGGAGTGCTGGTTTCTTGGACAAGCTCATACCAAGCATCACGATACGCCACAGTTATGGTCTTGAAGCCGTAACGATGACGATTGCCTTTCTTTGTTGTCCAACACCAGCCCGACAGCATGCGTAATTCGTTCTCATGGCGAACTGCATTCCAAGCCTGTGCCTCGAAACCATTGATGTAGTAGATACGTGCTATTTCATCAACAGCAGAGACTATGTTGCTAGGTAACCACATTCCATATGTTCCTTTATCCTTTCTATATTTCGGCCAGACCCATGCTACTTGTTCTGGTAAAGGCTCCTGGCCGCGCGCCAGGAGCAAGTATCAGATCAAGCGTTACTTTTAAGGAACGATCATTTCTCCTAGGCTATCTGCAAGTTCAGTCGCCAATTTTGGATCGTGTTCTTCACCCTCGCTGTATACGATGAAGTAACATTCCTCATTGTCACCGGAGGTGTCACACACTACAGTATATATATACGCATGTAGAATAGGCTTGTTCATTTTTATCAGTTCGTTTTGACCCCGAGCAGCAGCCTTAGCTCTTGCAAGATCAGTAAAGATGGCATCCCACAATGGCTGATCATCAACTGTATAGTCGCCAATAAACGTGATCACTTTGTATTCCATTATAGCACATCCTTTACTTCAGGATGTACAATGCCTTTACCATACTTCCATTCAAGTATAGTGCTATCGCCCCCATCAGTCACAATGATACGATGGAACATACCAGTATTGGCGATAGGATTTAGAATGAGCGACATAGTCGATGCCATTATTTCATTCAATCCAATGAATTGATATGGTCGTATCCAGTGCCCATCTTGATCGAAGATGTACAAGCTGTATCTGTCTTCCATGTTCCTTATCCTTTCTAGGTCCAGTCCAAGACTATACTTGTTCTGGTAAAGGCTCCTGGCCGGGCCAGGAGCAAGTATCAGATCAAGTTTATCTGCGCTCCTTGCGCTTCAGCGGCATTTGCTCAAGTTCTTTTGCAGTGTACTGCCGAACAATATCATCTGGAATGTACTCCTCGTTGTAGGGTATCTTTACTGTCGCGGCACTGTGAAAGAGATCAAACAATCCGATGTTATTCTTGATGTATTCTATGGCTTGATAGGTTTCGAGACCATCAGGCAAATCCACAATCCTTGTGAAGATGCCGCTCCAAGTCACTTTGTACTCGGGCATCAATCATCCTTTCTAGATCCAGCCTCGATGTAAGACTGGCGAAAGAAACTTTGTTTCTTTCGTAAATCTTACTCCGGCTCCGGCCCTTGCGTCTAGCTCAGCCAGTTAGATTGTCGAGCGTTATTATATTGATCACGGAACAACTGGGGTATGAGTATCCTCCTGGCGCGAGCCAGGAGGACATTACTCAGATGATGAAGACCACAATGTCATCTCTGACATTGATGCGCTTCAACGCATGCTCACTACCATTCACTTCAATGACCACTGCAGTATCGCCTGGTACATCTTTCAATGCAACGATCATCTGTGCAACTGATGTCTTGGGAATACCCCATTTGTTGTGCATGATAGGCATCCTCAATGGTTGATCCATCAGTACAGCAAGCACCTCATTGACAGTCATTCCATGTTCCTTTATTGCTAGATGTTCGGCCAGACCCCGGCTACTTGTTCTGGTAAATGCTACTGGCGGCGCCAGTAGCAAATATCAAGACAAGTCAAAATGACTCATTGACCTTTACACCAACAATTTTGTCACCTTTGAAATTACAGACAATATCAAATGTGAGTTTTGCACCAAAACTGTTCTTGGCAGTGAAGGTTGTCACAATCTTGGCCTTGTCACCTACATATGTGAAATCGCTACCCCATATGTAATAATGAACAGTGCTGGGGTGCCGTGACGATAGCTTAGCAGCTATTTCGCATTTAGCATGAGCATCAATTTCATCGATAGGTTTCATGTTCTCTAATCGTTTCTTTTCTTGGAGTTCAAATGCTAATTGTTTTGCTAATGCAGCTGTTGGTGGGCCATACTGTTCTGTATTGGCTTTTGGCATATCTGTATTGGCTTTTGGCCTCTCAAACAAATGTGTAAATGCTATGAGAACCCATACCATAACAACAAAAATGGCTAAGCCAACTATGACGTTTCCAATTCTATTGATCATTGTTCCAATCCTTCCTAGATGCTGTTTCATCCTTTCGGAATCATCAGGCGGAATACACATTCCGCTACAGCGGGGCCAATAGCATCGCTACTGGCCCCGATTAGTCAGGCAATAGGCTGTTCCGCAATCGGCTGCTTCTTGGCGCCCCTGGCACGCTTCGCCTTGGCCATTTCCTTCAGTTCATCCTCTGACTTCCAGTAGAAGTCAGACACCGGCATGTTCTTCACTGGACGGTTATAGTTGAGCACCTTCGGATCAGACTTCAGCGCATTGTCTTCCACAAGCAGCTTCTTGGCGAGATTGGCCAGTTTGCGCGTCTTGTAGGAACCGTGCAGAGAAATCGAATGGCCGTCACTGCCATACTTGCGAAACGACTCCAAAATCGGCGAATTGTAGGCGCCGAAATTCTTGTCTTTTGCACAGGCGCGCAGTCCGGTATCGAAAGCGTATGGCGTAACGCTCCGCACAGAAACGAAACGGCCACCAGTCTTTTTGCAAACGACGATGAGCACGAGAAACTCGTTGCCCGCCTCGAAAGCCTTGAGAGCGTTGACGTTTACTTTGTCAATGTTTTGCATTGTAGTGTAGCCTTTCTAGGGAATTGGCTCTGCATTTTAGGGCTTGCCACCTTGGTATATACGAATGCATATACCGCTGCATTACCGGTGCCTAATCCCGCTCTGAGAGCTACAGGCACCGTCCTAGAAAGGAACAATGGATTATCTCGCAATCGTTATGAACAACCAAACGCTAGACGCGGCTGTTATCGTTTTGCGAGTAGACCAGATTCACTGGAGTAAGGACTACTGGCGGAACCTACTCTGGAACCCTACCTTTCTGGTCGGCGCGAACACGCCCTAGGTTCCATTTCGTTTCCGTTTTTATCCTATTCCGCTGTAAAAGAGTGCGAGAAGTCTAGAGATACCTGCGGCCGGAAGGCTACCCAACGCGAACGATCTAGTACAATCCACCCTAATCCCGCTCTGAGAGCTATGGGGCAGTTTCTAGCTTCGTCCGAGGCTACCGCACCCCGTAGGGCGCGATATATGGGCCTAGCGGCTTAGGAGCGGTCCGGTAGGGCGGAGTGGAACCCGCCCTAGGAACGCTCCTAGGGGCATCCCTAGGCGCGCGTAGCGCCTAGGTGCCCCGAGGTATCCTGATTCCCTTGTCAAAGAGCGGCGCCCGAGGGGGGCACCCCGGCTCCGAGGAGCCGGCTTAGTTCGATTTAGTATCTATACCCTAGACCATCGTGATGGAAAAGTAAAGCACAAACGTCTGGGCCGAGTCTAAAAAAATAGACTGAGCGGCGGTGCCCCTGGCCAGGAGCCTGAATGGACCTGCCATGAGAATGGCCTAGGATGGGTGCTAGGCGTGCGCGAGCGGCTGCCGGCTCCTAGGATAGCGCCCTGATTGCGTTCGCGTTTGTTCTCTGCCTGTTCTCGTTACATTCTTCAGTCAAATTGTGGAGCTATTTCAATGACTTATTGGTCTGAATTCGGAATGGTAAGCTGTTTGTGTCTGGATACGTTCTTAGGCTGGAAATCATAGGTATACATATGTTCCGATCACGGATAGATGAATCACAAGGTAGACGCGGCCCCACGACCGCGCTAGGTTTATAGAGCGATAGGTGGTTCGCGCCTAGCGCGATGTTCTTTGACAGAAACATAGGGGATTCAATGTCCGCGAAACACAACAAGCGTAGGAACCCAACTATGTCTACTACCCAAAGCACAGCGCCAGATAATACCTTCTTGCCTCCTGGCGCGCCTGATCCGGCATCGCCGTCGGATTATCCTGCCGTAACGATTGTTGATGAAGCGGAACACAAGGCTGCCGAGGAGAAAGCGGCAGAGGAGCGTGTTGAACGCGCAAAGAGCGTTTCCAGTCCGAAACGTCTGTCTTCGCAAGAAATGCTGAAGTTTGCACTATTGGCCAAGCTTCTGCCTGAAGGTGAGTCTGTGCCGATAGACACTCCAATTCCACTGGAGTCTCTGCCGGAAGAAATGCGTAAGTCGTTCTTTGAGCCCGGTTCAACTCGGAACCTTGCTCAGCGCGGTATCGTAAAGCTCAATATCAATACTGAGACGAAGCAATACGATACGATCAGCATCACTGAGATGGCGCTCCATCTTTACACTAACAAGAAGATAGGGCCATCGAAGCAGAAGAGCACTACAAAAGCTGATGGAACTCCGCGTGCTCCTGGCGGTCGATCAACGAGTGCATTTGCCGGATTGCGTATGCGCAAGTTGGCTGAGAACCCTCGTGAAGAGGGCACTATGGGCTATTACTCCTGGCAGTTGTACAAGGATGGTATGACTTACAAAGAGTATATGTCCAATAAAGACTACCCTGAGTCTATCTCCAAGCGGACACAGGAACGGTTCCGTGGTCCCGGACGTAACCATTGGGATTGGGACTTGATGCACGGATACATTGGTTTGTATCGTGAGAATGAGTCTGAGCTTCTTGAAGATGGTAGCCCAAATCCTAACTTTTGGGTTATCAATAACAGTGTAAAAACTGTTGCTAAGACTGAAGAACCGAAAGCTGAGTAATCTATACTAGCGTATATACGGCGCTATTCCCTGATTCGGATAGCGCCGTATATGCTTGCGCATATGGAGACGTAGATGCGACCTGATCGTTTGTTTGGTGGGCTACCTCCGAAACGTCCATTGGACAGCTTGGAGGCTATAGTTGAAGATTGGCAGATGCGCTTCATCGAGGGCGATGCCAAGAAATTCAGAGATACTGTAGTGGATTATTGTGTAAAGGCTGGCTCGTTTGAAGAGGCTGTAGAGCGAGCCTGCCATTGTAGGAATGAATTGGGTAAGAAACATAATCACCAATCGAAAGTGCGCGATGTTGTATTGATGGAATGGTGTAAGGTCATTGTCGGTAATGTGTTGCCTAACGAAATGAAATCGTTTGATCAACTGTTTGATCGTCTTGAACAGTTAATCATTAAGGGCATTGGCCCAGTTACTCATTATGATGTGGCTACTCGTATTGGAGCCTATCTCAAACTGGAGCCGGAACAATTGTACTTACATGCTGGTGTATTGGATGGTTGGAAGTTGTTATTTGGGTATAATGAAAAATGGCCATTTAGGGTGAGGCGCATCTACTGGCCAGGAGCACTGCAAGTATTGCCGGCAGATCAAGTCGAGGATTTACTGTGCGCTTATCGTTCCTTCCTTAAACCGGAGATGAACAAATGAACAATCCGTTACTGATAGCGTTGTGTGAAGATGAAGGATAGATAAATGAGTAGATTTCATGTAACAGGAAGTTGTGTAGAATGTGGTATTAACTGGGTATCTTGTGATCCTTCTACTGAAAAAGTATTATACCCTAACTTAAAATGTGATATGTGCGGTAGCACCCAAAATCACATGCCGCTAACTAAATTGAAGGTTCCTTGGGAGTTATCAAGACAGTTACATGAAGTTTGGTTAGGGTTTGAACAACGTAGAAAGGATAAGGATGAACAATGCTAACGGAGATGGAGATCAAGTTGATACGATTGGCGCTTGATCCGTCAGCGCAAATCGGTGAAGTACAAAATGCTTCAATAATGTTCTTCAGTTCATTGCGGAAACGTGGTGTAACCTTTGAAGGCTTTGCTCCTGGCGCCAGTAGTAAGCCTGGGTCTGTGAATACTGCTAGACCAAAACAACAGCAGCAGTCGCCTGGTATCACAATGCCATTTGGAAAGCATAGAGGCAAGGAGCTAGACGATATTGAGCCTGACTACTTGCGATGGGTGTATAACAAATGGTATCCAGGACTCAATGCTGAAGGACAGAAATCGTGGCAATGGTTACTCGATGCTATCGAAAATTACTTTGAAGAAACAGGAGAGCGGCTGTGAAGTTCAAGACTAATATGATGCTTGTGAAAGAGACGCGCAATTTCTTGGTGTATGGACAGACTGAAGACGGACAGACTGTGATTGATGATACTGATGCTAAGGTATTGAAGTGGTATCTCAGCAAAGAACAATTTGATGATTGGCCTGAATTGATTACTGTAACAATCGAAGCTGAGGAGTAACCTTTTCGTTACCAGATACGTCGGGACAGGAGCGATCCTGGGGCTTTTACACATCGTATATACGTTGTTCAAATCGTTTCCAGTTGGCAACGATCTTGTGGCCTTGTTTTGTGAGAGTAATGCCATCGGGATTGAGATGCTTATACTCAATGGCAATCTCACGATAGGTATTGAAGCGGCGTTTGTTATCTGGTCCGAACAATCTCTCGACATTGATATTGGAGATGGGCTCCTGGCGCTCATTCATCCAATCAATCGTACACAACGTCCACAAGTATAAGGCTTTGTCCACTGCAGTAACGTTGTGATGTCTAGATCGAATCATTGGTAGTAATAAAAGGTTTACGATCGCGCGAGCGTAAGGTAGCCTACCTCCCTTCTAAAAGAAACGCTGCCTGATAACTGATACTGGCAAGGTATCATTGGAACGTTACCAGGCAGCGGACATCAATCCTTTGAGGGAGGAAACGCGATGTCAGAGGGTATATACGATAGTTCGGACGCTGCGTCTAGTAATTATTACGCGAGCCAAAATAACATTACTGTGGCATTGGCTCTTGGTAATAAGTTACTAACCAAAACAATCTATCCTGGCGGTGAGAAGGCATACGATCAAGCCTATCACTACAAATTCTTCAATAGAGATGTACATAGCCTCGGAGACATACTTGAGCTTGTCAAGGTGCTCCTGGGGCGGCCACAGTGCTGTTTGTTACGCGGCGTATGCAAAGATGACACAGTGCCGCGGCAGCGCCGATTGTTATATGAGAGTAAAGATGGCGCGTCACCTACCATTATTGAACAACCGCAGAATTGGTTCGCGTTGGATATTGATAACTATGGAGAATGTTCTGGTGTTTTGAAACGTGATGCTCAGACAGTGCTACTGGCGCTCGGTCTGGGTAATACTGAAGCCTTTGCAATACCATCATCCGGTTATTTGAGAAAGCCTGGTATTCGTATCAGGCTTTTTCTTTGGAACGCTACTCGTGTGAGTTGTGGTTCGCTGAAGAAACATTTTGCTTCTGTGAGTAATGTAGCGGACCCAGCGCTGTTTCACCCGATACAGCCTATCTATATCGCGCGCCCGATCTTTAACTCTATCACCGATCCGTGTAAAACATTACTGGCCTGGGCGCCAGGAGAACGACAACATACTGAAATACGTGAAGTGATTAATGCTACTGGCCTCCAAGGACGCAAAGAGGAGTTGTATACCAAGAAACAAGCAGAACGTTTCTTTCAAAATATGATTGTGAAATCGTTCGATGTTTCTGATGGAGAACGACATCGTTGGTTGATATATGTTTCAATCTCATTAGGTAAATGGATATACCAAGAACTGCTTGATGAAGAGGATGTAGTTGAAACACTATATTTGGCTACTGATGAATGGAAGGGAAATAGGAAGAAAGACATGCAAACGATACTTGATGGTATTGAACAAGGCAAACGTAAGATGGAGGAGAGCGAGTAGTGGCAACGCTGAAAGAAATACTGTTAGAGCTCAATACGTTCGCGGATGCTGATGATAAGAAACAATATTTGTATGATCACAGGCAAGAGATAATTGATGAAATACTAGGTCAAGAGGAGGAGGAAAGACCACATTATATTGAGCGAATATTGGCAGCGTTTGAAGGAACCCGAATGAAGGGTGTGATACGTAGATACATTGAAGCTGCAATTGCTAATCAAAATGCGAAAGAAACGAAATCAAGGGTCAGCGAGTTTACATCCGCTGACCTTTCAAGTATGATGGATGCGAAAGGTAACATCATATATACGATCTCTCACATTACTGATATACTCCTGGGGGCCTATGAGATAAAACTGGTCATGGATACTATGACGGAACAATCCTATTTCGTAAAGATGCCTTGGCTTTCTTTGACCACTGAATTTCGATTGCCGCTGATGACGAATGGTGATAACCATGTATATTATTTATATGATAATGTTAACAGAACGAAATTGAAGAAAGCATTGAATGATAATGTGTTTCGTGCAGAGAAAGGCTGGTCTGATTTAGATGATGCAGTCGAGCTAGTATCGTATCATGATAAAATTGATATGTATAAGGAATGGATGATCAGCCTACCTGCTTGGGATGGTGTAGATCGAATTACTGATCCGCAAACGAATTGGGCTGTGCGTTACTTGAAGTGTGCTCCTGGGCCATGGTCTGCTGCATGGTCGCGAATGTTGCCGTTATCTCAAGTATGGCGATGTTTTGAACCCGGTTGTATGCAACGTTACTATTTTGCTTTGGAAGGCGATCAAAATATCGGCAAGACATCGTTTTGTAAAGCATTGCTTCCTCAGAGCCCAACTGAGTTGGATACTTCATATTGGTATGTTAGCACTACTATCAAAACGATTGACAAGGACTTTCAGCAACTCATAGCTCTCGCTGCTGTTATTGAGTTTTCTGATTTGGATATGAATCGTTACAATCTGAATGATTGGAAACGTTTGATAACCGATACAGAAGTGGTGTTCAGGCCTCCTTACGGTAGGCTAATTGTTAAACATTTCAAACGTAGCATACCTATCGTTACTACAAACGAACATAGATACATGCGTGATCCGACAGGAGAAACGCGAGCATTGCCTATCAAGTCGCTCCTGGCCCGAAACCACTTTATAGACCACAAGGCATTTCGATTGGAATATCCACAAATACTTGCACAGATCAAAGAGCAGTATTATTTGAAAGGCATTAGGCCATTTCTGACAGAGGAAGAAAATGGTTTACAGCAAGAACAAATCGAAACACGTGATGCGATCCAAGAATGGATGGAGTATGAGCATGTAGAGGAAATGGTCAGTCTGAATCCTCAGTATGAGAACGAAATAACCATCAAGGAGATTGTTACTTATGTCTGTACTGCTAAGGGTGTATCTGAGATGCAAGTAAACCAAGCGATGCGCAATCGTTACGGTCAAGTATTGAGGAAGATGGGATATGAAACAATACGCAAGAAGGTCAATGGTAAAACTGTCGTGGTTTATTGCAGATAGTTACCGTCGTTACTGTAGGTAGTTTCTACGGTAACGTGTGTAAGTCTTTGAAATCGTTAGATAAGTTACTGGTTATCGTAGTTACCGTCGGTTCTAATAGAGGGGTGGGTAAAAAGTGGATTTCACATATTTTTAACGGCCGATATTAATATAGAAAAGACGGTAACGACGGTAACCGGTAACTTACTGGATCGAAACAAATAGATAACTGCGGGCCAGTAGCACCATCATTGGAGTAATACGATGCTTGAAAAAGACCTTGCAAAGGTGTTCATGGACATATTCAGAGAGTATCAAATATGGGTTCCGAGTAATCGCTCCGCAGGCTGGCCAGACAGAGGAGTGCAAATCAGTGGATCGAAAATTGTATGGTTTGAATTGAAAATGCTGCCTGAGCGGCCAGGAGCAACAATACTGATCAATACGCTTGAGAAAGAACAAGCAGCGTGGTTAGCCAAATGGCAAATGCGAGGAGGCTATTGCTTTTTGTTTCTGGGCATTACTGATCCGCAACGAAGCCAATTTGTAAAGTATGGAGTGCTACGCTGCGGGAGTTGGAATACATGGTTGAAGGTTCCATATCAACCAGTCAGACTCGATCAAATATTGATGTTTGACAATCGTGGCGATATAATGATATGGTTTAAGGACACATTCATACCGCAAACGAAAGTAGGTGGTCGTCCAAGTAACGCTGCGAGAGCCGCAAAAGCGAGCGATAACGCGATCGTTACCACATCATAGCGATTTCGGGCTTTACTTTCGTTAGGCGCTAGAGCGTTACCCGGCTATAGTAGCTGCGTGGGTATATACGCTATGCCTGATGGTTTCGATCCTCATGTCAGTATAGACAAGATCGCCACATTGCGAGATTTGGTGATCGGCTGTCGTAGGTTCACACCTACTATACTTGAGCAAGCAGAAGCAATGCTCAGTATCCCAGTGGATAATCCGCTCCTGCCACCAGGAGATCGGATGAAGCTTTGGGAAATACTGCTCAACCGTGCGCATGGCAAACCCAAGCAGTCTGTTGAAGTAACAATTGATGGAGGGTCCATCGAGGATAAGCGAGTCAGAGTATTCATGCCAGATAACGGTCGCGCGGCGCTGTCGAGTCCACCCACAATAGAAGGGGTGGCTAAATAATGTATGATGGTTTCGATCCTGATAATGATTTGGGACCGCAACCAGGTCCACAGCAAGAGTTCTTGTCTACGCCTGCAGATATTGCAATATATGGAGGTGCAGCCGGAGGTGGTAAGACCTATGCTTTGTTACTTGAGGCGTGTAGATATGTAGAGGATGTCAAAGATTTTGGGGCCGTAATATTCCGTCGAGAGGCCATCCAGATAACAAGTAAGGGTGGATTGTTCGATACCAGCTTTGGTATATACGGAAGAATTGACGGCTCGCCTAAGATGTCTCCTCGCATTACATGGATATTTCCGTCTGGTGCTAATATAACCTTCAGTCATTTACATAACGACAAAGATGTCAATGACTGGCAAGGCAGCCAGATACCGCTGATTGGTTACGATGAGCTAACGCATTTCACAGAACAACAGTTCTGGTATATGCTATCTCGTAACAGATCGACCTGTGGTGTGAGACCGTATATACGCGCGACATGTAACCCCGACGCAGACAGTTGGGTAGCTGAATTGATTGAGTGGTATATTGATCAAGACACAGGCTATCCGATACAAGAAAGATCAGGTGTGGTTCGTTACTTCGTCAGGTATGATGAGAAGATCATCTGGGGTAATACGCGCCAGGAGCTTGAGCTTCAATTTCCACACTTGCCTGCTAAGTCTTTCACGTTCGTTCCTGCTACTCTCGATGACAATGCAATACTGAACAATGCTGACCCTGACTACAGAGCCAATCTCAATATGCTCAATAGAGTTGAGCGTGAGAGATTGTTACGCGGCAATTGGAAGATCAAGCCAAGTATAGGCTCATACTTTCCTACTACATCTGTTCAGATTATTGCTGGTATTCCGACAGACGTTACTGCTTGGGTTCGTAAATGGGACTTGGCTGCTACCGAACCGAGTGAAGCTAACCCATCGCCCGACGCTACTGCTTCTGTATTGATGGGTAGGCGAGCTAACGGCAGGATTGTAATTGCTGACGGAATAAACGTTCGCAAGAATGCTAATGTTGTTCGAGAGATCATTAGTAACGTTGCTTCGCAAGACCGTGCCCAATATAGGGGCATTACTACAATCATACCGCAAGACCCTGGTCAAGCAGGTAAAGACCAAGCAGCTTCGCTTACCGCTCATTTGATTGGTCATAAAGTAATGGCCATTCGTGAGACAGGCCCGAAAGAAACGCGAGCCGAACCCCTATCGGCCCAGTGGCAGGCAGGGAACGTTGATATTGTCGATGGCCCTTGGAACAGAGATTACTTGCGCGAAATGAGTTCGTTCCCAGAGTCAGAACACGATGACTATGTAGACGCCAGTAGCGGTGCCTTCCTAGAATTGGCCGGCAAAGTATCAGACTATAATCGCAGACTAGCACTCGCATCATAGGAGACAGTAATGCCATTTGGTTACTTTGTAGAAGTGAGCCCTGGTCATCCCGGCAATGAGCTTCCTGGCCAACCAGTTCGGCCAGGAAACGAATTGCCTAGTGGTGGTATTCCTGGTCATGATCTTCCGCAGCCACCACCAGGAGTATGGCCGCCACCCAATGCTACTCTGCCAATTGTTCCTGCTCCGCCAACTACGCCTCCTGGCGCTATTTGGCCGCCGCCGGGCAGTCCAGATCGCCCAAGTAACGAATTGCCTGGCCAACCAGTTCGCCCAGGCAATGCTCTGCCATCCGGTAAATTCTGGGTTGTAGCTGGTATCCCAGGATATGGCTGGCGTTATATTTGTGTTGATCCTAGTCTAGTTGTGGACAATACTCTCCCGCCAGAACCAGTTCCAGAACCCAAAGTATAAAGGAACATAGATGAAAACGTTTCTGCTTGGATTTGTTTCTGCTTTGGTAATGGCTCTCGCGCCAGGAGCATACGCTGCTCCTCTGGTGGCCGATGGCATTACCTATAACTTGTCGATGTCGGCCACTGCTGATCCGTTGACTGAACAGTTTATCCTCAGTATTAGCGGTATCAATACTGCTACTGATACTGAGGGTGGTCGTACAGGGGTTAATGCTATCGCGTTCAATAACCCTACGACTGGGGATGCTGTATCTGGTAGTCTTGCTGGCTTTGTCTTTGTAGATGGCGGTCTAAACGCTACTGGTTGCGACGGCACTGGCAACTTTTATTGTTTTGATAATACGTCAATTCCGCCGACTCCAAACACTCTACTGGGCAGCACTCTCAGCTTCAGTTATACTGTAACTCTTGGCGCTGGTGGGTCGTGGACTGCTCCTTACAACCCTGCCTTTAAGATTGATTGGGTTGGAACAAAGAACAACTACGATCTCGTATCGTTGCCGATCTACACTACCGTTAGTCCACCGCCACCGCCTCCCGGTATTCCAGAACCAGCGTCTATTGCATTGATTGGTCTTGGTCTACTCGGTCTCGGAACAATCAAGAGCCTGTGTAGGTAATGAACGTTTCGTTACGCAGCGATGGGTTTGGTAATGTCCTATCAGGGTTGAATACTGTTGGCCTTGATAGGACAGCAAACACATACTTCAAGAGTAGCAATTGGCGACG
>Ga0157376_10000377_pt1 | contig 29042 bp, 28 predicted proteins | sample M45metaG_FD_121801 | JGI IMG/M metagenome (GOLD analysis project Ga0157376, IMG submission 121801) | Miscanthus rhizosphere microbial communities from Kellogg Biological Station, Michigan, USA - M4-5 metaG | ecosystem: Host-associated > Plants > Roots > Rhizosphere > Soil | place: USA: Michigan...
TGGATTTCTAGGGTGTGCTTTAATCATGGGGTATATTCCGGCTTGGGCAGATATTCGCATAGTCCCTAAGGAACGCACACCGGAGCCTAATAATGTGCACCTCACTTTAGTCTATCCTCACTCTGGAGAGATGAAAGCCTCTAGTGAGGTTCTGTTTGAGTTGCGTTTAGAGGGATATCCTATAGGGACAGATACAGAATATCAGCCTAGATCCCAAGAGCTACATTCTAACCCTGATGGCCAATCGATTCGTATCCTGGTGGATAATGATTTTTGCATAGATATGGATGAAGCACTCATTGATGCTTTGGATGATAATGCCGCTGACTACTTTGAACAGCGTATCACGGGAACTTTAAGATGTTCTCTCGATGAGGGAGAACACATTTTACAAGCTTTTCCTATTCGTTCTTATAATGAAAGCTTGAAAGGAACAAAAAGCTATGTAGCTTCTATTTTTTATATTAAAAATAAAAGCAATAATCGCAATTATGATCTCTCCAAACCCTATCTCATTTATAATCAACCACATGGCACCTTTGTCTACAGTGATACGAGACCTGTTTTGCTTGATTTTCTCATCAAAAACTGCCAACTCTCCTCTGATGGTTACAAAATCCGCTTTAGCATTGATGGTAAAGTAGAGAGAGTATTAACAGCTTGGGTTCCCTACTATATTTATGGATTACCCAAAGGTTCCCACAATATTCGATTGGAATTACTAGATGCTAATGATAAGCTTGTCCCTGGGGCTTTTAGCGATATAGTCAAAACGATTATTGTTTCGGAAAAGGTCTAATAGAGGTCTAATGTTTTTTTTTAAATGGTGGAAAAGTAAAAAGGCCTTAAGAGAGCCTTCTTTAGAAGGCCAATGCCATAATTTAGAGCTCATCTATCAACAGATTAACCATCAATATTTTGAGGGAAAAATAGATCTTCCTATTGCCTGGTTTGGAGAGAGAGTAGCTAAAGCGCGTTGTAAAGTGCGTCTCGGTTCTTATCATTTAGAGAAAAAAAAGATTAAGATACACCGTCTTTTAGATCAGCCGCACGTTCCCCATTTTTTTATTTCATTTATTGTTTATCATGAAATATTACATCACCTCTTTCCACCTATTATGGTAAACAATCGGCGAAAGATTCATCATCCTCAATTTAAGAAAGAAGAACGGCGTTTTCAAGAATATGAGTTGGCCCGTCATTTTGCAAAAAATAATAAAAAACTCTGGTTTTATTCTTTTGGATGAGCAACATTAACTACCCAGGCTGCAGCACAGCCTCCTAATAAATTGGCTATTAGATAAATCCAGATATTAGACCAATGACTGAGGTGAAGAAGAGATATCCCTAAGGCTACTGCAGGATTGAAAGCAGCTCCAGATATAGGTCCAACCGCATAAGCCCCCACTAAAACTGTCAGACCTATAGCCCAACCAAAATAGGAGTTTTTTTCGGTAGCTTTTACGGTAGCTACGTTTAATACAACATAGCATAGAGCAAAAGTAAAGATAAATTCTGCTATAAAAGCCTTGAGAGGGTGAAATAGAATGGGTGTGACAGTGGCACTGTCCTTTAAATAAACAGTGAAGCAAACGGCAATTACAGAGGCTGTGAACTGAACTATCCAATACTCCCATAATTGTTTAAAAGATAATTTTTTGCGTAGAAAAACAGCTAAAGAGACAGCTGGATTGTAATGACCTCCAGAAATATGACCTCCTGCAAAAACCATAACAGCTAAGGCGCCTCCTATAGCCAAAGGAGCTAATAAGCCTGCATCATTTGGGCCGAGGAGGGTCATGCCCACAGTTAACATTAAAATAAAAGTACCTATAAACTCGTAAACATATTTCATTTGCAGTTCCTTAAAGTTTAGTTCAGCAATAATGGATAAATTATATTTGAGTCAAGCAATAAAAAGATTTATGCTAACCTAGTCTTTTCATTAGAGGTAAGAAATGAAGCAATATTGTGAATCTATCTATCAAACAAAACGATGGAAAACACGAGAAGTTCGGGTGGGGAATGTAGGAGTAGGAGGCAATAATCCTATTCGCATTCAATCGATGACTACCTCTAGTACTCGCGACATTAAAGATACGATAGATCAGATTATCCGTTTGGCAGATGAGGGTTGTGAGATGGCCCGTGTTACTGTTCAAGGCATGAAAGAGGCAGATGCCTGTGAAGAAATTAAAAATGGACTGCTTCAGCGTGGCTATACCATTCCACTAATTGCTGATATACATTTTTTCCCTCCCGCTGCGCTGCGTGTCGTTGATTTTGTCGATAAGGTACGAGTGAATCCTGGTAACTTTGTTGATAAAAGAGCCTCTTTTAAAACTATTCAATATAATGATGAATCGTACGCAAAAGAGATAGAAAAAATAGAAGAAAGGTTTACTCCTCTAGTGGAGAAGTGTAAACGACTAAAAAGAGCTATGCGGATTGGGACAAATCATGGTTCTCTTTCTGATCGTATTATGAATCGTTATGGGGATACTCCTAGAGGGATGGTGGAATCAGCTTTAGAATTTGCTAGAGTTTGTCGCCAAAATGATTATCATAATTTTATCTTTTCTATGAAATCCTCCAATCCACAAGTCATGATTTTAGCTTATCGACTTCTTGTGGCTGAAATGCTGGCCCTGGGATGGGACTATCCTCTACATTTAGGAGTGACTGAAGCTGGAGAGGGAGAGGATGGGCGCATTAAATCTGCCATGGGAATCGGCTCTCTACTATTAGATGGCCTAGGAGACACCATTCGTGTTTCTTTAACAGAAGATGCATGGAATGAAATAGATCCCTGTAAGCGCTTAATTGCTTTTGCAAAGACCTATGAAGGAAAAGGAGTAGCATCCTTTAAAGAAGATCACCGCGATATAGAAGCGATCCAACGCCGCTCTCTGATTTTACCAAAAAATATTTCCCTCCATCGTGATGGTACAGTAGTTCTAAGTGCAAATCCTAAAGATCTTCAGGCTCCTGATTTTTATAAGAAGCTAGGATGTGATGCTCTATTTGGAGCTCCCAAACTTAGGATGTCTAGCGTAGATTGTCTTGTGGTTGCCGAGGCACTTGCGACTGCCCCATTGGCTCAAACTCTAAAAGATTTAAGAGCTATTGGAGTAACTATTTTATCTCAGACTCCAGAGAAAAACGAATTGTCTTTACTTACATTGGACAAGGCTCTTTCTCAAGAAGGGCCAGTAGCACTAATCATCAGAGATGAGACTATCGATCAGTGGAAAATAATCGAAGAAGTGAAACCATTACTTATTTTTCTCTCTCCTTCTGCCGATAGATTACATTATTCTCGTCAATTTTTTGACTGGCTTCAAAAGAGAAAGATTGAGATTCCTGTGATTCTTAACTTTCGATATGAATGTTCCAAGGAGGATCTTATTATTCAATCTGCTACTGAGTATGGGGCTCTTCTTTGTGATGGATTGGGAGAGGGTATTTGGATAGAGGCCTCTTGTGATATTGAATTTCTCCGCAGTTTGAGTTTTAATATCCTTCAAGCAGCAAGAATGAGAAGCTTTAAAACAGACTTTATTTCCTGTCCTAGTTGCGGGCGCACCTTATTCGATCTGCAAGATGTTTCAAAAAGAATCCGCTTGAGAACCTCTCATCTTCCCGGTGTAAAAATCGCTATTATGGGTTGCATTGTAAATGGCCCTGGTGAAATGGCTGATGCAGACTTTGGTTATGTGGGGTCTAAGCCGGGTAAGATAGATCTTTACGTAGGCAAAACCTGTGTGGAGAAAGATATTCACTTTGCCGATGCCGATGATCGCTTAGTTGAGCTTATAAAAAAAGAGGGTCGTTGGGTGGAACCAGGTTAAGCCTTTTTACTCCAAGAATCTTTCAGTGTAACAATGCGGTTGAATACTAATTTATCTTTTGTTGTATCTATGGGATCTACAAAAAAATAGCCTTGTCTCTCAAATTGATAGCGCTCTCCTGGAAGCGCTTTTTTTAGGGAGGTTTCAAGTTTACAATGAGTCAATATTTCCAAGGAGTGGGGATTGATCTCTTCACCATGAGCTTCGGTGAGTAAAGGATTATAAAGGCGGACCTCTGCCTCTATTGCTTGAGAAGAGACCCAATGAATAGTTCCCTTTACTTTTCTCCCCATGGGAGCTCCGCCACTTCGAGTTTCTGGATCGTAAGTGCAGTGGACTGCTAGGATTTCTCCAGTTATATGATCTTTTTCCAGATGGGTGCAAGTAATGCAGTATCCATAGCGCAATCTTACTTCACGATGAGGGGCAAGCCTAAAAAAATCCTTCGATGGACTCTCCATAAAGTCTTCTTTTTCAATATAGAGCTCTTTAGTAAAAAGAACCTGTCTAGAGCCCGTTTTTGGAATATCATGCGGCCAATAAGAGGCCTCTAGTAGCTCTTCTTCCTTTTCTGGATAGTTGTCGATTACTACTTTTAACGGACGTAAAACTGCCATCACGCGAGGAGCTTTTGTGTTGAGATCATCGCGAAGACAAAAATCAAATTGAGAGATCTCTACAGAGCTATTTGATTTGGCAACGCCAATGAGCTCGCAAAATTGCAAAATTGCCTCAGGAGTACAGCCTCTTCTCCGTAAGCCAGCAATAGTTGGAAGTCGAGGGTCATCCCATCCGTTTACCAGTTTTTTCTCTACAAATTGTAATAATTTACGCTTACTCATTACTGTATATTGTAAATCGAGTCGTGCAAATTCATACTGATGCGGTCTAGAAGGGAATTTTGCAGGGATATTATCTAAAACCCAATTATAGAGTTCTCGATTGTTCTCAAACTCCAATGTGCAAATGGAATGAGTAATCCCTTCAATCGCATCAGAAATAGGATGGGCGTAATCATACATTGGATAAATGCACCACTTATCACCTGTCTTGTAATGATGAGTGTGGCGAATGCGATAGAGTAAAGGATCTCTCATTTTCATATTAGGAGAGGCCATATCAATTCGGGCGCGTAAAACATAGGTCCCATCTGCAAATTCTCCAGCTCTCATACGCTGAAATAAACTTAAATTTTCTTCCTCTGAGCGTTGAGCGTAGGGGCTAATGCGGCCTGGAGAGGTTACTGTGCCTCGATATTCCCGCGTCTCTTCTTCGTTGAGCTCGCACACATAGGCTTTCTTAGCTTGAATCAATTGAATGGCAAACTCATACATTTGATCAAAATAGTCGGATGCATGAAAAAGTTTTTCTTTCCAGTCAAACCCCAGCCATCGGATATCTTCTTGAATCGATTGCTCATACTTCACATCTTCTTTTGTCGGATCTGTATCGTCAAATCGAAGATGGCAGACACTCTGGTACTCTTCAGCGATTCCAAAATTCAAACAGATAGATTTAGCATGTCCGATATGCAAGAAACCATTGGGTTCCGGCGGGAAACGGGTGATGACTCTTCCTTGGTTTTTATTGGCTTTAACCTCTTCTTCTATGATGCGGCGAATGAAATCTTTTCCTGAATTTTCCATAATAATCCTATATTTCAGTAAATTTTACTGAAATTCTTAAGTGATTGTCACTAGATTTCTTAGAATTGACTTAATGTATACAATAGTATACTATAAAGCTTATACAGGATAAGATTATGAACATTAAAAATACCCCTATCCCGGTCAGAAGAGCCTTAAGAAAGCTAGGTCAAGATCTTTGCGATGCTAGGAAAAGGCGTCGGATTCCCATGCAGCTAGCAGCAGAAAGAGCTTCGATTAGCCGGGCTACATTAAGTAAAATTGAAAAAGGGGATGAGGGGGTCTCAATAGGCGCCTATGCTAGAATTTTATTTGTTTTAGGCATGATAGGACGGCTGCTCGACCTAGTCGATTCCGCCTTTGATAAATTGGGTTTAGAATTGGAAGCTGAAAACTTACCCCAGCGCATTCGCATTTCTCGAAAAAAGAAAGGGAATGGATAGTATGGAACAGACCATTTTAGTGTATGTCGATCTGATGGGGATTCAAGTGAAAGTAGGCCAGCTTTGGGGACATTCTCGAGGACGAGAAAGTATCTCTTTTGAATATGACCGTGCCTGGTTAAGCCATCCGAATCGATTTTCTCTCGATCCAGCTTTAAAAAAGGCGTTGCTATGAGAAGCATTTGGGTTTAATTTTGTGCCTGTAATAGAATTTTTGCATAGTAATTATTTTAGTATATGGAAACTTATTTTTAAAATTAAATCTAACATGGCAACATTGACATTTAAATATGCTATATCTATAATCAGTGTATAATAAAGTTCATTAAATTAATGAGATTAAAATGTCTATTACACCATTATCTATTGTACAATTTTTTATTCCATTTACATGTATCGCTGATGCATGTCGGAATACTCATATTAACATATCATCTGAATATACTAACAATCCCAATAATATAATAGAACCAGACTTACAATCATTTCTTCAGAAAGTGAGCATCAGAAAGGATCTCATTTTTATGAAAGGATTTGATCCTAAGCTCTGCATGTCCATGGGTACGAATTTTTTTACTAAAGGTCGGGCTGTCATTTTTGTAAATCCAAAATTTCATAATGCAGACAAAGAGGCATGTTATTGGTTAATAAAACATGAAATCTCTCATATTAAAAATAATGATTACTTTACAATGCCTTTAGTGACTGCCCTTTGCTCATTAGCTGCAACTATATTCTCTGCTTTCTTGATGCCTGTTATTCCAGTATTACTCGTGACTATTAGTGTAGGATATATTGCCAAGACTATATTTTCTCAATACCGTGAAAGAAAAGCAGATGATTTCGCAATAGATAATAGTTCTAATGAAGAATTGAAAGGTGGAAGACGCATCTTAAAGGCCATGATTGAGACTAACCTGAAAGCTCGCAACACACTATGGAGGAAAATAGCCTTTTCCTCTACTGGAGAATGCAGACTAGATTTTGCGCATCCTTCACTTAAAAGTAGAGTGAAAAAAATAGAGAATAGATTGCAACAGCAGAATATAGAGATCGATACTCTAGAACAATCAGCAAAAATCGGTAACTTAAGTAAGTGGATTGAAAATGATTCTCATCCGGATTAAACTCCGGATGAGTACATCCCATTCTCCTACCACTTTTTACAAACTTATGTAAGGTTATTCCTTTTGTTTATAAAAAGGAGCTCCATTATCACTGGGTGCATTATGGACGGTAGTAACAATGTCTTCTAATACTGTAAACATGTGTAAATCAGAGACGTTTTGCCACTCCATGTCATAGGGCAGAAAAACATCATAGTTGTTAACAAAATCAAGAATTTTTTTCATTCCAGAGCGTCTTACGATCATAGAATAGGCTCCATATCGAGCTCCAATTGAGCGTAAATCAGGACCAATTACCACTCGTTCTGCCATATGAGCATTATTTGGCGCGAGATTGGGACGTCTTGCGAAGCCAGTACAGGGAACATATTGCCCATCCTGACCTCGAGTATCTTGATCAGTAAATAGAATATCCCATCCATCTTTTCCTTTTAACTCATCTAAACGCTCAATAACATCTGATAGGTTATGAGGATCTTTGCGTATATAGATATCATCTTCCATAATCCAAATCGTTTCGTATCCTGAATCATAGGCATCTTGTAATATTGACAGATGACTGAGAAAAATACCCACTGTCCCTTTGGCCATGCAGTGGCAGAAGTAAGTATATTCAGGATGCTGCATAATTTCATGAACAGGTTCGCCTTGACCCTCTATTAAGTAGGTGGTTCCCATAAGATCATTTGGCATCCACGGTTGAAATTTCACCCCCACATCATTGATTGCTTCCAAAGTCAGTTCCCATCCATTCACTGCTGAAAAACGGTAAGGGTATATATCATAGGGGATTAATTGCTCCATACTAGCTGCAAATTTTTCTGGTCGCTGATCTAAGTTAATCATATAGATAAAATCTATATTTGGTATTTGATGAGAAGGCACCTCTGATTTATTTTCAGCCTTTTTTAAATGATCTCGAATATTACTATGCAAGTTCAAAGCCATCATCAAAAACACCGCACACGTAGCAAAATATCTATTCATAAAACCCCTTTTTGTGAATCAATGCAGAGAGTAAATTTTCTTTGCATAGTGAATTTATTTTTTCACTTAATTTTTATAACGAATATAAAGTATTATTGTCGATTTAAAATTCTTTACTCGGATATTTGGCTCAGAAGATCAATTTGACAACCAATGCGGAGAGGTTGTCTCCAGAACCCGCTACGAAAGCAGAATGAACAATATTTTTGGCTAATTCAGCAGAGGGGAGGTCTTTATGAGCCTGGACAGCAGCGGCTACCTGTCTTGTGCTTGAGACATCATAAATTCCATCGCATGCCAAGATCAAGTGGTTTCCATTTAGAATCTCTGATAAAGGATAGACTGTGATTTTAGGTCTTGCACTGATAGCCCCTATGTTATGATCTCCAATAGATCTAGCTATTGCAAGACGTCCATTGACTCGTTGTGTCCCATTGGCTCTCTTGGAGAAGACTTTGCCGCCTCGATGTTCAATTCCCTTCTGGTAGCGAGGGTTTGCCGGTTTTGCATCTTCGCTAAGTTGGATACCATTGTCTAAAATGGTTCTTGAATCGCCTAGGTTGGCAGTCCACAATTTTTCATCCAAAATCATAACTACTGTAGCGGTGGTTCCTGACTTGGAGTTCTTGAACTCTTGATTCAATCTGATAAAACTGATTTTCAAAGCGTTCCAAATAGCTTCATTAGTTAATTCGCTGGCGCAGAATTCATTGAGAGTTTTGCGTAATTTGTATTTTAGGTTTTTTTTCATATAACGGGCAGCTGCTCCACCGCTATGACCATCGAAAATCCCAAACAATTGAACCGGATAGCTTCTATTTCCAATAGGTAACTTAAAGGAAGTAACCAAATGCTGATCTTCCATCTTCTTTCTTCGGCCAATGAAATGACAGATGCCCACTTCGTAGCTAGCAATTCTTCCTGATAGAACCTTTCCTTCAAATTCGGCTGATGCAGCAAAATATTGGAAGGCTTTATCTGGCTCTTGGGCTGCTTGACTCTTAGCGAACCTCAACTCCTTATACAACTTACATGCGATCAAACCTGTTCCCTTTCTGATTCTCTGTTCTCGTATTTCAGGGGTCAGCAGTTTTGGTAGGTGATTGACTAATTTTTTTGGAGAGATAATCGAACGGAGACAGATGAGAATGATATCTTTAGCGTAGGCCCCTTTTTGCATTTGATCTGAGCTAAAATGTTTAGTCTGTTTCCAACAGCCTAGACTAATTAAATACCCAATGTATGCCATACCACTCATGACCGCTCGGCTTACTGCTTCAGTCAAGGAGAGTAAAGAGAGGCTTATTAAGGCCGCTCTTCCACATAAGTGGTATTGAATTTTTGAAGCAGTCGAATGCTTACTGTTTCTGGAAACAAGCCAATGAGCTAACTCATCTATTAAAGAAAAATGTAGAGGAAGGGCGGTCATTGCCATCTATAAATTTTCACTCCATATCATTACTTTCAAGCTTATCCTTAAGCTCTAAGTTTAGGATTTTTTCTGAATAAGCTTTCCAAAGAGAAAAATGTGGAACCATATGACCTCCCTCATCTCCTATGATAATAGTCGCTCGTTGGCTCTGTTGAAGTCTCTCAATATAAAGTAAATCATCTCTATTCGATAGAATTTCATCCTTTTGATCGAAATAGAGCAAAACATTGAGAGAAAGGCCTTTGAGCATTTTTAATGAGTCGATTGGCCTTAAGTCATGTTCTCGATATTTTTTAGCTAGAATTTCAAATGTCTCTGAGAAGCCTCTAAAGTCCATGATTTCTTCAAAAGATTTAAGAGGCGTATCCAAAATGACAACTCCTCTTTGAATAGCAGAAAGAAGCTTCGTTTTTTCTTCAGTCCCAATTCCTATCCTTTTAAGATCTGAATCATAAGCTGCTCCATTGAGTACTGCAATAACATTGATGAGAGCACCCCCTCCTGCCGAAAATCCATAGAGATCAATCGATTCAAGTTCTTGGTCTATTATGATTTTTTTCATAACATAAAAAGCGGGAAGAAGCTCGTCGATGGTACCTAAAGAAGCAATTTTTAGGTCGTATTCCTTTCCTTGCTTGATGTCATGGTCAGGAAAATTAAAACTCACAAGGTTGGTATCTAGATGGTAAATATTCTTTAGAGATTCTGCGATCTGATAATTATGTCCATATCCATGAAAGCAGATCATGGTGCGCTGATTATTTCCAGGTATGAAAAAGAGATGAAGATCATAATCAAAAGGGCTCTCTATAGCTCCTGCAAACCCCAAAAAAGGAACTAGTAAAAAGGTTAAGATTTTGCTTCTCATCCTTTCCTAAAACTTTGCATCGAGCTCATTTTTGGTCTCCGATTACAATTGCCTTTTTCTTAATATAGGAATATTTTTAGAACAATCTACACATTTTGTCTAGATATTATTATTTTTATAATGCTCGTCTTTTAGCCTCAAGAGTTACCATATCTCCAAACTTGTTTTGACTAAGAATCAATAAACTGGCATCATCTATTTCCCTTTTGAAACAACGAGGTATATTATGCCTACTTTTCTCATCTCCTGCTGTCTCGCGTCGTCGCTTTTGACTCAGAATCCCCATTTATCGATTACACAACCATCAGGAGAAACAATAGACCGGGAAATACACATCCGGGTGGAATACCTTGAGCCTTTCCAGGAAATTGAACTGCAAACTGAGGCTAAAGACCAAAAAGGGGATAGCTGGTCTTCTCATGCAGCTTTCCGTGCAGATGAAAAAGGTTTTATAGACGTGCCCTCATCCAGCCCTTTGGAGCATTCTTCCTATGAAGATGTCGATGGTATGGGTCTTTTTTGGTCTATGCTGCCAATTTCTGGAGATACTTCTTCCAGTTTCAAATCTAAAAATGATGAGATTCCTGTAGAAGTTAAGCTCTATATCACTGGAAATTTATCTGAACAACGAACGGTGGTTCGCTATCTCAAAAGTCCAGATGTAAAAAGTCTTGATATAAAAGAAGATGGCCTTGTTGGAGCTCTATTTATCCCTCTATCAGAAAAACCTCTCCCTGTAATCATTACTTTGAGTGGATCAAATGGTGGGTTAAGCGAAAACCGAGCAAAACTTCTAGCTTCAAATGGATTTGCTGTATTGGCACTTGGCTATTTTGGCCAGGATAGCCTCCCATCAAACCTTCAGGACATACCCCTGGAATACTTTAAAACAGCCTTTACGTGGCTCAAAAAACAGCCAAATATTGATGCATCACGTGTTGGTCTGTACGGAGTTTCAAGAGGCGCCGAGCTCTCTTTAATTCTCGGATCATTCTTTCCTGATTCGGTACAAGCGATCGTAGCTGTTGTTCCAAGTAGTGTGGTGTATGGGGGATTAAGTAAAACGCCTGTAAATGCATGGATTTATCAAGGCAAACCAATTTTGCCTTTTGCCCCTATTCCACAGACAGATTTTGCAGATGGCAAGGGTGCAACTCCAGAAAACCCAGCAAATACCCGTCAAAGCTTTTTAGAAGGGATGAAAGATAAAGCTGCTTTTGCTGCCGCTTCTATTCCTGTTGAAAATATTCGATGCCCTCTTCTTCTGGTGTCTGGAGGAGACGATCAGATGTGGCCATCAGATGTTTATGTCCAGCAAATTGTCGATCGACTTAAGAAACATCATTCCTCAATCATTTGCAATCATTTACATTATCCACATGCGGGGCATGGTATCAGCATCCCAAATCTTCCTATTCCTGGACCAGCCTATTATCATCCTATAGGCAAGCTCTGGTTTTCTATGGGAGGGACACGTCCTAACGATGCTAGAGCAAGTAGCGATGCCTGGAATAAATTAGTTACCTTTTTTCGTGAGTCTTTAATGGATAAAATGCAGCAAAGCAATCAATCAAAGTTTTCAGCCTTAAGAGAATTCCACCTGCCAACTGATCAATATGCGATTATTGGAAGCGGTCCTCTTGGCATCCGAAATATAAAAGAAATAGGCGATATTGATATCATTGTTACCCAAAAATTGTGGGCTACTCTTTCTAAAGAATATGGTATAACGGATGTAAATGGAGTGAAAAAGATCGTTTTACCAAGTGCAATAGTTGAGGCATTCTATGAGGATTCTTTTTATACAGCACCTGAAGATTCCCAAGCCCCAAATATGGCCTTGCGGATAAAAAACGCAGAGCTAATTGATGGACTTCCTTTTGATACTATTGAAAATGTGCTCTATTACAAACGCAAAGATAGTCGAGAAAAAGACTTAAAAGATATTCTTCTCATAGAACAGTGGATGAGATTGCAAACATCATAAGTAGGACTTGTGAAAATCGATTGAATGTCGATCTATTTGTCGATTGTAAATCCTGAGAAAAGTCAATAAAAAACTTAAAGCCTGACAAATGCAAAAAATTTGACTAGATCGTTGTTCAATTATATCATCAATGATACTCTATCGCTCTTATGATTTATATTTTTTGGACCTGCAGAGATAAAGGTGAGGCTAAAAAGATCGTTCATGAACTCCTTAATAGAAAGCTGATTGCCTGTGCTTCTATTTTCCCAGAAATTGAATCCATTTACCGATGGGAAGGAGAAATTGAAGAAAATCGAGAAATCAAAGTTATTCTCAAGACTTTGCCAAAGAATTTTGATGCTATTCAAAAATACATAGAGTCTCATTGCAGTTATCAGGTTCCAGAGATCTTGCAGGTTGATGTAATTCAGGGTAATCCAGCCTATTTGGCTTGGGTCGCCAATGAAGTTTTTTCATATTAAAAATTTTTGACCCATTGGAAAAATCAACTTTGAGTTTTTAGATAATTTTCCATCAGCACTTCGAAATCGCTTGAATACTCTGAAGTGATTGGATTAGCATAGGGTTATGCGTAAAGAGAAACTGGAAGAGCTTCATAAACAAATGGAATTATTGGAAATCAAGGAAGAAGATCTTGTTGAAAAATTTATTTTAGGCTCTGGGAAAGGGGGGCAAAAAATTAATAAAACTTCCTCTTGTGTCTACATTAAACATATTCCTACTGGGCTGGAGATAAAATGCCAAGAGACAAGATCTCGTGATCAGAACCGTTTTCTGGCAAGAAGAGAACTCTGTTCACGTATAGAAGAAATCAAAAAGGGGATAAGAAGTGAACGTCAGCAAAAAATTGAAAAAATTCGGCGTCAAAAACGTAGACGCACTCGTAGATCTCAGGAAAAAGTATTAGCGGAAAAAAAAGAGCACTCTACAAAAAAAACACAACGACAGGCTCCTTCATATGATTAGTAGGTCCGCCCCTTTATTAGATAGATTTTTCCCAAAAAATCCAGAGTCAGAAAAAAGAGGATTTCGACTCTTTTCAGAATCCTATGAAATAGCCCTAGGGGCCACTTTATATAGAGAGTTGATTCAAAGAGATGGAGGAGCTTACCTAGGTCCTTATCAAGCAATGGTAGAGGAGATAGGGTATAAGCTAGCTAAATGCTCGAAACGCCCTGATTTGCCTTATGCTTTTACAGTCATTAATTCCAATGAGATAGAAGCACTGTGTATGGCTGGGGGTAAAATAATTGTTTACAAAGGACTCATTGAAAAATTAGATAAGGAAAAAAAAACGTTTGGAGTGGGTGATTTTACTTTAGAACAGAAGCTGGCAGCAGTGATTGGCCATGAAATTATCCATGCTACAGCACGCCATACAAGCATATGGTTAGAGTCGAAGTTTTTATTAGTAGTAGTGACAGTCATTCAGCTGGCCTGTTTGGTTCTTATGAGAGTCGGAGTACCCTATTCTAGAGTGGGAGTATCAAAGGGAGTAGAGATTTTTTTTGGGTGCTTAGGTATGTATTACAATTCACGGGAAAGAGAGTTAGAGGCGGACAAGGGAAGCATTTACAATATGGTGAGAGCTGGATATAACCCACGTGCAGCTATTTGGTTGCAGAAATTTCATGAATTACAACAAGGGGGGAGAGACAAGGGCTGCTTGAGCGCTGCTTTTAGATTATTGATCTCTCATCCAGATGCCTATGAGCGTGCACAAAGGAATGAGCGAACTATCGCTGCAATATAATGAAAATATTAATTGTTAAAATGTCAGCTATCGGAGATGTCCTTCATACCTTGCCGGTTATTGCCTATCTGCAAACGCGTTTTCCCTCTGCTGAAATAGATTGGGTGGTAGAGAAAAGCTCTTTTGATTTGCTTGTCTCACATCCCAACTTACATCGTGTTTTTTTGGCAGATATAAAAGAGTGGCGAAAAAATCTATTTAAAAAAGCCTCTTGGAAGAGTATTAAACACTTTTATTCAGAGCTACGCAGGGTAGAGTATGATCTGCTCTTTGATCTTCAGGGCAATAGCAAATCGGCTCTTATCACCTATTGCGCTAAAGCGAAAATAAAAGTGGGTTTTGGATGGAAGACTCTAGCAGAGAAACCCAATTACTTAGTGACTCATAAGAGATATGAGGTGGCTCGCAGCTTAAGCGTGCGCAGTAGGTATTTGGGGTTGCTCTCTGCCTATTTTCAAGAAGTGCCGGATAAAGTAGAGAGAGGCTTTACCTTTTACCTCAAGCCAGAAGAAGAGGTTCTTCTAAATAATCTCTCTTCTCATCCATTAATGGCTCATAAGCCACGTTTTATGGTAGCTTTTGGCTCTCATTGGAAAAACAAGAGGCTCAATGAGGGGATATTAAAAGCCTTTTTACAATCGATTCATAAACGCTATCAGCCTGCCTTTTTTTTCCCATTTGGAAATAAAGAAGAAGCTCTCTTAGCTGAAGAACTCCATCAGCTCTTTCCTAATAATAGCCTGATTATTGGCAAGTTATCCCTACAGCTATGGCAAGCTTTTATGGGGAAAATGGAGGGAGTGATCTCTATGGATTCAGCAGCTTTGCACTTATGCGCTACCACCTTAACGCCCAGCTTTAGTTTTTTTGGACCTTCCGCCTCTTCAGTATTTAAACCTGAAGGAAATCAACATGCTGCCTATCAAGGAGCCTGTCCTTATGGTCGTACCTTTGAAGAGCGCTGTCCAATATTGCGCACGTGTCCCTCCGGGGCTTGCTTACAGCAAGCCCCCTTAGACCTTATCTTGACTCAGTTTGACAACTGGTGGAAAAGCCTATTCGAAATAGGCTAGCTAGGACCTCTTGTGATAGTCTGCCTGCACTTGTCTATAGGTATTAGGATCGAGCCTCTCTACCATCAATAGCATCACCTGTCTTAGTGCAGCTTCTATATGATGACCCTTAGATAGCATACTGACCAACCCTTCTGCTTTCGTTTTAACTACCTCAACGGCCGCCTCCTTTGCATGATTTAGAACCCAATTTGTGAATAAGTTAAACTCCACATTGTAGATGGGATCAGGTTGGACCTCCTGAGCATAGTTATTCAGGGTTGTAATCTGATCGTTTAAGCTCTCAAGATCTCCATCTCCTTCTGCAAGGCCTTTCATGGTTCTAGTTATATGGACAAGATGATCTTTCAGAAGAGTGTTATATACGGTTTGAATATTTCCACCACTTGTGCCATCTATTCCTAGAAGAGCTTTAGATCTACTCTCGTCCTCTCGTAATTGTTTGTTAAATTGTTCTATATTTCCTTTCAATTGAGAAAGTATGAGTCTATATTCAGGACCTTCAGCCTTTCTAGCTTGTTGAATGAGAGACTGCATATCCTGCAAGAAATGTGCACTGCTTCCTTTAAACTTATCTATTGCAAACTTTAATGCAGCTCGATTCTTGTCCACGCCTGAGCGGAATCTATCATCAATCGTTTCTCGAATTTGATGCTCTAAAATAGCCTTTAATAAATCAGTAAACTTTCCTTCCAATTGATCTTTATCACTTTTAGAGACTACTCCACTCGAGGCAAAGGGAGCATTAATCGCCTTAAATGCACTTAATAACAAATCTTGAGAAGATTGGTCTGGTTTTGTTTTTTCAAATGAAATAGCTAATCTTTTAATCAGATCATCCATAGCTCCTTTTACAATTAAATCGTCAAAATGCTGTTCAAATCGTTGAAAAATAGTAGGGTTACGACTCTGATTGTTGATCTGTTCACTAGTAGACTTTTGATCTTTAGATAAAACCTCTATAAAGTTATGTAAGAGTTCTTTGTAATGCTCCTTGTTAGAGGCTGAAAGATAGTCTGATTCGCTTCTTAAATGAACCTCCCCTTCTTCAGGCTTAGTAGTGAGATCTTTCCATACTGTTTGTAATCTTTCGTATAGCATGGAGTGGAGCGGGTAACTATAGCCATGCTGATCCTTGATCCCTTCAGAAATCGACTTAAGAATTGTTTCTTGAGCAAAACGCATCCGCTTTAAAAACACCTTCTGAATAGCCTTAAATGGCCAATCTATGAATAGTGTTTCTAAAATAGCAAAAACACCTATAATCGGAAGACTAATTGGCAGGGTAACGTTTGAAATTACTTTAATGGGTGAAGAGCTAGAGCTCCTGCCGCTTTCTACCAATCCTTGCATTTGCTTAGACCAGCCTAGCCCAGAATAGAAATGAGTGACTATAGCATCTTGCCACGACTCATAAAGCTTCTCTATGGTGAAACGTTTGTTGAATGCGGGCATTTCTAGCCAGCCCTTGGTATAAGTATCTTTGCTTCCAACAATAGGCTTGCCAGTTTTACTTGTACCATTTCCAAAAGAGAGTAAAATACTATTTAAGTTGGAAACATAATCTTTTCCAGTTTCTAATATTTTAGTTTGTAGGCTGGAATAATGATCTAGAGATTGCTCTTTAGTAAATCTTCCAGTAGACTCAACTATTGTATTTAAATAGTTACTGATAAAGCGATGAATAAAAAAGGAGAGAACGAAAAAACTTACTTTAGTAGCCGCTCTTTTAAAAGGAGAGTCTGCTAAGTCCGCTTCAATCTTTCTATAAAAAGCAACTTTTAAAGCAGTTTTATTGCCATTTGCTGTTTGTATCATATCTCGATAAACTTGTTCAGTCCATTGGCTTATATCAAATATTTCCCCCACTGCTTTTAAAATGGCTAAAGAGGAGTAATTGAAAATCGCTTTATCTTTTTCTGTTTGAAGCGTAGCCCCTTCTATTGCCTCTGCCTCAACAGGTCTTTGGCCTAAACTTTGTTGAGCACTTCTAAGATTGCTATCTATCTCTAGTCGTATGTCTGTATTTTTTTCTATTTTTGTAGAAAAAATATCGATTCCATGGATACGTATACCCAACTGCTCTAGACTTTTGCTCGCCTCAGAAAAGGCCTTTATAACCTCTTCTCTATTGGGATTCTTTTCAGCCTTCTCAATGACTTTTAGGAGCGTATCTAACTTCTTTCCCTCTTCACTCTCTCTTGGAACATCAGATGTTTCAAATAGGTAATTGACAAAATGAAAAAGCGTTTTTGCAATGGCTGCATAGCCTCCATCGGAGACACTCTCTGAGACATCGTCCATAAGACTCACAAATGCCTCTCGAAAATAGGAGAAAGCCGCATTGGTAGTCACTCCTTCTCCATTCTTTTTTAACTCTTTTAACTCTCCATGCGCTCTACGCACACTGTCTAAAAGAGCGCTTAATGTTCTTGAAGTGGGACCGGCAAGAGTATGTGAAAGAGTGTCGATTAATAGACCAACAGAAGCTCTGTGTTCATCACCCAGAAAATTAGCGTCTAAGAGTGCATGTAATTCGGTAATAGCATTGCGGATACCGACATTCAAATGAGAGATGATACGGGGTTTTTGTTGCCGTTGTAACGGTCTCAGATCTTTTTCTAAAGAAGCTAAACGGTTTATCATGCTCTCTAAGAGATAAGATTGATCAGAAGGGAGTCGTCCAGGTGAAGAAGATCTAGCTCTAGCAGCGCCCTTTCGTTCGTCTTTTTCGTCGTATTTACTCTCTAGAGGTTTACTTAATGGACGTGACGCGAATGCAGGCTCTTCTCTTGGTGAATTTCTCCCAAATACAGCTTCTGTCGCTCGAGCTATACGATCTGTCGCCATGGCTAGATTTTCAGTAATGGTTGTAATGTGTTTTAGTATATCTGTTTCATGTAGAGTATTTACGAGACCAGTTGCTAGCCTGATAGGGTGATCTTCTGCTCTTACCTGAAATGTTTGCCCATTAGAAGCGATTTGATAGGCTGTCAGTCTAGTTAAAATGACATCTGCAGCCATGGTGATGGACTTGAGAGCAGGTTCCATGTCTTGTAAAACAGGTAAAAATTCTTGCACAGCTTTTAATAATGGTGGCACCAATTTCATAACGCTATTTTCTGCATTTTGAGGAGCATGAAGAGAGGCATTACAAGCTGTTTGATAGGTAGTTGCTGCTGTGAAGAGAGAAACGACATGCTTCATCAGAGGAGTGACTTCCGTAGGGTCTTTTATAAGCTGTACAGCGAGGGGGAAAAGAGTGTTGACAGATGCTAAAACAGTATTTAATTGTATAAGTGCTTCTTTAGCGGCTGTTACTCTTTCCATAAAAGGGTCAGAGGATTCAGGTGCTCTTGGGCTATCTTCTGACTCCTCACGCTTTCTTTCTGCAGCTTGAGGAGTTGGCTCCCCCTTAACTTCTTCCATAATCTCTTTAAAGGTCGTTAAAGCAGGGCCCGCAGATGTAACAATCTCTTTGATCACACCAAATATTTTGATAAGCTCACTTTCAGCAGGGGCTCCTTTTGCCTGTTTTGCTTTTCCATCTTGCATAAATGCTAACATCTCTTTCGTAATAGCAGTTATATCCGTTAAAAGAGGGTGTGCTTGAGTCCAAAGTTCAATAGCTGTTGGTTTGGGTCCTACTCCATCAGGGAGAGGTTCTGTTTCTAGAATTTTCACTATGTTGTCTGAAGTAGCTTTAAGAGCTTGGCAGCACTCTTGCGCCATCGAGACTAATGGAGAGAAATCTGCCAAAGTTTGTCTAACAAAGTCTACAGCTTGTGGCAAGAGGCCTGATTGCTGGGTATATATCTTTTGTGTAAGCAGTAATGCTTGTTTGATATCCCCTGGAGATGCTGCTGAGCGACGGATATTATCTAAAAGGGCTTTTAATTCCTCAGTATTAGGTAATTGACTACCCTCAGGTAAACGAGAGCGAGAGCTTGCTGCCACTTGATCCCAAAATTCTTCGGTTAAACTACGATGTAAAATATCAAAGTCTCTTTGGCTCTCTGATAACTGGGCATGATCCTGTTTTAGTTGAGCTAGGGCAGCACCTTTTTTTTCTTCTTCACCTTGTTTAGCATCTATTATTGAGGACTTAGAAGAGTGCATTTGAATTAATATCAGATGCAATTTATGTAATAGAGGCGATCTACCTAAGATCGATTCTTTTACAGGGTCCATCAATTTGTCAATTAATTGTGTGGCCATGTGAGTCAGTGCTGGGTCATGCCCTTTTTTTATGAGCTTATCAAAAATATTTTCTAAAGCCACTTCTACCAATCCTGAACTGCCTTGCACTAGTTGATTAATGATTTGTAAGGCTTTTTCTGGATTTGAAGGCCTGTCTAAATCTTCTATACAATTTACTAATGTATTTAACACAATCTCTTGCTCTTCCATAAAATGTTTATTAAAGGAAGAATCAAAAAAATTAGATTTCACTAAGACAGCAAAGTGTGCTTTGATGGTTGCTCGCAATGATACAGCTTTTTCTTCATCTCTTGTGGCAATGAGTTCTTGTAAAGTGTTTTGGATCGCTATTAAATCTGGGCTAGATTTAGCTGTTAAAATTTGGTGGACTATGTGTTTAAGACCTAAAATGAAAGGATCTGGATCTTCTACTAAGGTTTCTTTTGCTTCTCGAGCTATTTGTCTACCCCATCCTTTGACCATAGTATCCGGTTCTGGTGTCTTCTTTCTTCCTAAATCTCTTTCGGCAACTTCTTTTATCTTCCTTTCTGTACTTGGGGCTCTCCTTCTATCTGCAGAGGGGGGGGCAGAAGATCTAGGCGGTGGCGAACGTTTAGCTGTTAAACTTGCAAGAAAAGCCATAATAATACCTATGTTTATTAAATATTTTACTTGCGTTTTTTAATAAAGCAGCAAGCGTTTTTGTTTTGTAATGAAATTATATTAACATAAGATAATTTTTGTTTTCAATGTTAATAAATAAATAGTAGTTATGATTTTTTTATTGTTGAAAAATAAATATTTCAATAGAATGGAACACATTTGTTTTTTAAAGGAGAAATTTTACATGAAAGAGTTTGATTCTTTACTAGAGGTAGCAGATCGACTACTCGCCCCTAATGGCTGTCCGTGGGATTTGGAACAAAATTTTTTTACATTACAGCCTTTTCTTTTGGAAGAAGCTTATGAAGTTCTAGAAGCTATAGATAGCGGAGAAGATACAAAAATTTTTGAAGAGCTAGGAGACCTATTATATCTTATTTTATTTTACGGCAAGATGGCAGAGAAAGCGAAGCGTTTTACTATAGAAGATATTTTATTAACAGTAAAAGAAAAATTGATTAGACGACATCCTCATATTTTTGGAGAGAGTGAAGTAAAAAATAGCGAAGAGGTCGTAGCTCGTTGGGACGCTATAAAAAAAGAGGAGGTGGGTCATTTGAGTCGCAAGAGCGCACTAGATGGGGTGCCCGAGAGAATGCCTCTTATGGCTAAAGCTCAAAAAGTATTAAAAAAAATGAAAAAAATGAAATACCCATTTGAGGAAGAGGGCTCTTTAAATGAAGAAGAGGCGGGTCAGGAAATATTAAAAATTATTTTAAAAGCAGAGAGGGGAGGGGTAGATAGTGAAGGTGCCTTGAGGCGCACTTTATGTGAATTAGAAGCAACGTTTAGGAGTTGGGAAAAAGGATAAAAATCTATTTACTCAATCTTTCTTTTGCTCTAGGCTTTTTTAAAAGATAGGAGTCAGTGATGCAAAAAAAAATAGGGAGCCTGCTTATTTTAAGCTTGGGGTTTTCCACCTTAATCTATGCGCATGATGATTGGAGTTTAAATAATCAAGTAGTTATTACAGGGGAAGTCGTTTATATGAAACGCAATCCCTTAGGGACTAATCATACTATCGTTCAGGAAACCCCTTGCCCACAACCGCCTGAGCCTCCATGTATTTGTCCCCCTTGTGAAGAGCCAAAGCCCGCTCCTCCTCCTATAAAAGATCTGGTAGGAACAAGAAACCTTCTGAAAAAGACCGATTTTGAAGTGGGCTATCGATTAGGTATCCTATATTCACCTAGCCAGTGTCGCAGTGTAGAGGCTTCTTATTTAAATGTAGATGAGTGGCATTCTGAAATCACTAAATGTGGGGATTGTTGCAATCTACGTTTTCCCTTCTGTCCTTCTAATTGCAACTGTAACTTTATCAATGCACAGATGGCAAATCTGCATTTTAGTTCTAACTTTCAAACAGCAGAAGCCAATTACTGGGAGCATGTCACTCCTCGCAGATGTAACTACTTTTCTTATTCATGGATTGCAGGTTTTCGTTATATAGATCTAGATGAATCGTTAAATATTGCCTTTATGAGAGCAGGGGATAGAAGCACCTATTCTATTAAGACCAGTAATGATCTCTATGGAGGACAATTCGGACTCAATATTCAGGTGAATCCCTATCCCAGATGGAGTTGGGATTTTACTCTCAAGGGAGGCATATTTGCTAATGATGCTCATCAAAGAACATTTTTAGGAGATTTCAATAACAGAGTGGCTTTGAGAGACTATGGAAAATCCAAAACAGTAGCTGCTTATATGGGAGATGGCTCTGTTACACTAACGGCTCAATTATGGAACCATCTCAATATTCATATAGGATATGAGGGGATCTATTTGGCTAACTTAAGTTTGGCTACAGAACAGCTAGATAAGCGATGCGCAGTGAGTTGCTGTGAAGAGAGTAAACAAAAAATGAATACAAAAGGGGATGCTTTTATTCAAGGAGGGTTTGCAGGTATCGGCATAGGATTTTAAAAAAAATGCCGGAGATAACTTAAGACACAAGCTGCATCCTTAAGGCTGCTACCTTCCGGTCCTGACCTGATTCGAACCGTTTTGTTTCTCAAGGTCCCCGACAAAAGATCATTATATACCTTTTGTCGTTCAAAGGTCTAGAAGTTTTTTAAACGAAGCCGACTCTCCATTTGCTCAGAGATGCGTAAACTTTGTAATAATTCTTCAAATTCAGGAAAGTAGGTGCGATAGGAATCTAGTAAGGAGGCTGGATCTATATATCTTTTATGATGCTCCATGGCCTCTTCTAAATATTCTTTATCTATACCCGCTTTTTCAGCTAGCTCTATAATAGTGGCATGTACTGAGGCTATCTTTTCTTGTTTTCTCTGTTCTGCCGTGGTAGAACGATTTAAATTCAATTCTGTCCACTTGGTAATAATGCGATTTAACAATAAATTTTCTTCTGTCATAATTTCACCTCCTTTATTTTTGTTGAGGTGTATTTGCAAAGTATCAACATTAATCATTTATTAAAATTTAAATTTTACTGGTTGGATAAAAAAAAATAGCTTAATATCTATTCATGATTTATCCATTTTTATTAGAGATAGGCGGTTTATTGTTTATTTACTTGGAATTTTTTATGCCAGGTGGAATTATGGCTATGGCAGGGGGGATTTTACTGCTTTCAAGTCTTATTTTATTTCTCTCTTTAGCTCCTACGCCTATTATACTCATTCTTTTTTTAACGCTTCTTCTTTTAACGCTGGTGGGTGTATGTAAGGCAGCTATGTGGCAAATTAGGAAAAGAAATGAGAGCCTCTCTCTTTTAGATACGCAGGAGGGTTTTGTAGCTAGTGGCTTTAATAATGCCTTAATCGGGAAAAGGGGAATTAGCTCTACCGACTTAAAACCATCAGGATATATTCTTATTGAGGGTAACCCTTATCAGGCGCTTTCTGAATCTGGCTATGTTGCTAAAGATAGAGGGATTCTAGTGGTAAGCGGGAAAGGATCTTATTATATTATTAGGGAGGAGTGATTGTATGGATATCGGTTTTATTTATTTGTTATTTGGATTATTGATTATTGTGGGCATTACGTTTATAACGGTTGTAGGGCGATATATTAGCCTCTGGTTTCAAGCTTTTGTCTCTGGGACTCCGATTTCTCTTTTCAATATTATTGGGATGAGTATGCGTAAAATCCCTCCGCGCATCATTGTGAACGCAGTGATTAACACCTCGAAAGCGGGGTTAAAACAGATTACAGCCAATGATTTAGAGACGCACTATTTAGCAGGGGGAAATGTAGGTAATGTCGTACGAGCTATGATTGCCGCAGAAAAAGCGAATATCCCTTTAAGCTGGCGTCAAGCCACTGCTATCGATTTGGCAGGTAGAGATATTTTAGATGCAGTTCGCACCTCAGTAAACCCAAAAGTTATAGAATGTCCCGATAGAGCGCATGGAGAATACATTACAGCTGTGGCTAAAAATGGAGTTCAGCTTAAAATTCGAGCTAGAGTCACAGTGCGCACCAATATTTTACAGCTAGTAGGTGGTGCTACAGAAGAAACGATTATAGCTAGAGTAGGAGAGGGGATTGTCAATGCTATTGGAGCCTCTTTGACCCATTCAGACGTTTTAGAATCTCCTCAACGCATTTCTAAGTTGGTGCTTGAAAGGGGACTCGATGCTCAAACAGCATTTGAAATTCTATCTATTGATATTGCAGATATTAATGTGGGAGATAATATTGGAGCGCGACTTAATGCCGATACAGCAGAAACTCAAATTCGCATCGCACTAGCAAAAGCAGAAGAGAGAAGGGCCATGGCAGTGGCTATTGAACAAGAAAACACGGCTAAAGTGACAGAGATGCGTGCAAAAGTAGTAGAAGCAGAGACCCTAATTCCCATAGCTATAGCCGAGGCTTTTAAGAGAGGAAATTTAGGTATCATGGATTACTATAAAATGAAAAATATTCAAGCAGATACCGAAATGAGGCATTCTATTGCATTAGAGGAAGAGGATGATAAAACCCCAGCCTACAAATAAAAAGAAGAAAAGGCTCTCTCAGCTATTAAAAGAAAGAGGTTCTAAAAAAGCCTGGGTGATTATTCGAGAAATTTTAACTCGCCCATCTTTCTAACAACCCGCTATGGAACCTTAAAATAACGCAAGAGATCTATTGATGAATCTCACTTTCAAGAAGGGTAGAGCGAGGGGTGACCTCATCGATTTTGCAGATTTCTAATTGAGACTCTGCAATAAGGATCTGTTTTCCTGAAACCTCTATGAGATACAAAATAGACTTTGGACTGAGCGAGCGACGCTCGATGATTTTTATAGATTTACTAGACGAGAGCCGACCAAATCGAGCTTGAGAGAGGCGACGGAAAAGCCAAATACTCAAAACGAATAGAAGAATCAAGACAGCTAAAGTAGCTAACATTTTAAAAAAGGCATACTCATAAGAGGCGGTAGCATTGATATTTTCTTCCTCTCCTAATAGGGGAAGCATTGCTAAGGTGAAAAGCGCAAAATAAGATTTGAACATATTAGATATATTGCAGGGACGGGGGATTATTTTTCAATGAAAAGAGTGGTGGAACTAGCTATTAAAGCAGGTCGCAGCCGTCAAAGCGCTCAAACAGGCTTTATTCACGAACAAGATCTTATTCCTTTATATGAGAATCTCTGCTTTGCGCTCGCTCTTTGTAGATCTCACATCAGCGATCAGATCTTAGAAGCGAGATCTCTTTTGGAAAAAATATTTCATTTTGAGGTGGAAGGCAACTTTCCCATTTATCTACATGAATACCCTCTCTGTAGAGATGCTCTTTTTAAGGTAAAAATTCAGCCTATCTTTTATTGGCTCATGAAAGATTTTTTCTCTTTATTAGGTGAAAAGTTAAAAGAGAAAATCACTCTATTGATGCAAAAAGCAGCTCCTTTTCCTGTGATAGAAGATCCTAAAGATCCCGAAGATTTAGCTCATTATCTTATGGCTGTTCAGATGCTATCGAAAGAGGAGCAGCTCCCTTATATGGAGAAGATTTATCTTAAGTGGCATCCAGCACTAGCGGCTTATCAGGGGATACAATCTCATAAAAGAGCCGAGCCAGCCGTTACCTTACTAGATCTTTATATGGGAGAGCTCTATGGCTCTTTTTCTAAGCGCTCTTTAGAAGATGAGTCCATTCATCTGAAAGGGGCTTTAGTACATCCTTTTTTATCTCCGGTTCCAGATCATTCCTATCCTTCCTATATTTTAAGTGAAGAGAAGGGACTCTTTGTAGCCTGGGGGAGTAAAGAGCATTTGCACACGTTTGCCACTTGGAAAGATTTTAAAAGAGAGGGCGAGAGTTTACTCTTTACTTTGCAAGAACTGCTGCCTCAAGATAATGCTAATGAGGAGCTCCTCTTTTATTGCAATGCTCATCCAGATCATCAAATTCTTATCAATGGGAAGCGAGCAACCTCTTTTCAAATAGGAGATCAAGTAGAGATAATATCCAAACAATTGAAAATTACCCTACAATTTGAAGGAAAAGGGGTTTTTTCTGGATTTTTATCAAAAACCAATAGACCTTATCAGCCTAAATCTACCCTTTTTGAAGCCAACGACTGGAAAATAGCTTTAAGAACGCTGCGTAGAGACCCCATTTGCCAAGTGAAAGTAAGAATATCTATTATGTCTCTGTGTAATTGAAAGAGATTTAATCAACTAATTTTGAGCAGTGGGCGTAATATGAAACTCTAATCCAAGTGTTGCTAAAATTGTACACACATTAATTAATTTAGGATTTCCTGTTCTTGAAAGAGACTTATACAGACTTTGTCTATTGAGAGAAGATCTCTTTGATAATTGTCCCATGCCTCCACGCGCCTCTGCAACATCTTTTAATGCGAGTAGAAAAACATGAGGATCATCATCTTCTAGACAAGCATCCAAATAAGCTGCCGCTTCTTTAGGATCTTCAAGTGATTTTAAAAGATGCTCTTTATATTTTTTTGTTTTTCCCATATTAACCTCCTAAGTCTTTCCAGTATTTCTTAGCCTTCTCGATGTCTCGATTTTGACTTCTCTTACTACCCGCACAAAGTAAAATAACGATTTTGCTGCCTTTCTTTGCATAATATATACGGTATCCAGCTCCAGCATGAATTCGGAGTTCGAATACACGGCCTTCAATATGATCAATATCACCAAAGTTTCCAAGGCGAACACGGTTTAGTCTTTTGCGAATTTGAGCGCGTAAGTCTAGTGTCAATCCTTCTTCCCAATCAAGATAAGGACATTTCCCGGTATCGGTCTCGTAGTATTCGATTGCAAACTGTTCACTCATAACTTAATTGTAACAGATAGGCGACATTTTTTGAAGAAATTTTAATCATTTTAATTTTATTACGAAGCTACCTACTCCTCGTTAACCTGCAAAAGAGCTAAAGGGTTACTAGCAAGCTAGCCTAAAGCTAAAAAGAGCTTTGTTCAATAAGAAAGTTGCTATTTCTACTTAAATCTAATAACCTAAATTTTGGTAAAGATTTTAAATAGGGTGTGTTATGTCGAAAGTTACTTGTTCGCCTTTTCCTTTGGTAGTAGAAGCTTCAAAGAATATGACAAAGCAGGAGTTCTTTGCTTTTTTAAAGCAAGAGGAGACTAGCTTGAGAGAAAAACTGCGCAAGTATGGGGGACTCTTATTTCGTGGGTTTCCCATAAATAATGCTGATGAATTTTCAGAATTTATCGAAGCTTTAGCCCTTGGAAAAGCGATTAACTATGTAGGAGGCGATAGCCCACGTAATAAAATTGCAGGGGCTGTTTATACTTCTACGGAAGCGCCGCCCTCACTTAAAATACCGCTGCATAATGAACTCTCTTTTGTGAAAAACTATCCGCGGCATATTTATTTTTTTTGCGAAACACCTCCCGTAAGCGGAGGTGAGACTATCATAGCGGATGCCAGGGCTGTTTATCGCGCTGTCAATAAGGAGGTGAAAAAGCGGCTCATCGAAAAAGAGATTCAGTATGTCTCTTCTTATTATAAAAATAGCACTCTGATGGACCTGGTGAATAAGTTTCAAAGATCTCATAAATCGTGGACAGAGGTGTTTGAAGCAAATAGCAAAGCGGAGGTAGAGCAAAAATGTAGAGAGAGCGACTTTGCTTTTAATTGGACTAAAAATGACTGGATACGCATTTGCCAAGAAAGACCGGCGGTTATTGACCATCCAGAAACAGAAGAGAGGGTCTGGTTTAATCAGATCCATCTCTACGATTTTAATCCTAAGCTTTTAGGGCTCTGGCGCTATTTAGGGGCAAAAATTGTCTATATGCAAAAGCATATGCGTCTTCACGAGGTCTTTTACAAAGATGGGAGTAAAATTCCTAGGGGAGATATCTACCATATTTTACAAGTTCTAGACGATCATACAGTAGCTTTTCCGTGGGAAAAGAGAGATCTTCTTGTACTTGACAATGTGCTTTCTATGCATGGTAGAGCTCCCTTTCAAGGCAAACGACGCATTCTTGCTGCTATGACGTCTTAAGAGATTGGCTATCGGGTGCTACCCCCATAGCGTGCATCCCATTATCTACATAGAGAGTAGATCCTGTAATGGCTGAAGCTAAAGGAGAGAGTAGAAAGGCAGCTGTATACCCTATCTCTTCGGCTAAAAGCTCTTTTTCTATCGGGGCGTTAGCAAGGGAATAATTAATCATTTTGTCGATAAAACCAATGGCTTTAGCGGCTCGACTACCCAAAGCACCTGCAGAAATAGTGTTGACTCGAATCTGCCATTTACGTCCCGCTTCCCAGGCTAAAGTACGCGTATCGCTTTCTAAAGCAGCTTTGGCTGAGCTCATGCCTCCTCCATAACCGGGAATGGCTTTTTCAGAAGCCATATAAGTGAGGGAAAGGGCAGCGCCACCGGGTTTCATAATGGGACCTAAATGGGCTAGTAAACTCACAAAAGAGTAAGCAGAAGAGCTTATGGCGGCCAAATAACCAGATCTTGAAGTTTCAAGGAGAGGTTTTTTAACTTCTGGCCCATTAGCGAGTGAATGGACAAAATAATCTATATGACCAAAATCTTTAGCTATTTGTTGAGCTACTTCTGAAATGGTATAACCCGAATGATCTACATAGCGTTTATTCTCCTTAATTTCTTGCGGCACATCATTAGGAGTATCAAACGAGGCATCTAAAGAATAGACTTTAGAGTACTCCATCAGAGCGCCATTAGATAGTTTTCTAGATAGATCAAATTTACCCATCGACCAGGAAGTGGTGAAAATTTTAACAATGGGGGTCCAGGTGCCAATTAAGAGCTCTGCGCCCGCTTCTACCATAGCCTTGGCTATGGCCCAACCATAACCCTGGTCATCACCGATTCCAGCGACAAATACTTTTTTTCCTTTGAGATTGATTTCTAACATATTTTACCTCATATAATGTGAAAGAAATTTTATAGAAGAAAGAGTAAAAAGTCTACATATTAGGCAAACAGGGGGCCTTATGGACTGTTTGCGTAAGTTGAGTTATAAAAAAGAGTGCAACTTAAATATATATCTAGTATTTTAAAAAAAAGTGGAGACTTTATGAATTATACCTTATTGGGGTCTATTTTTTTATGTGCCGTAGTATGTGCGGAAGAAGAGGTGAGCCTTTCCTCACAACATAATCTATCTGAATTGTATGCTTATTATGCAAATTTAGAACATCTTCTCACTCAAACTAGCGAAACTCAAGAGCAGTTATCTTATAAAGTGGCTGATTTGAGTAAATTAAAAGAAGAGATATTTTTATATAAAGAAGAACTTACCCGATTAAAAGAGCAAAATAATGAACTGCAAGATAGGCTTTATGACAAAGATAAAAGAGATCAGGGCCTTTTATCTGTCCTAGATAGAATGCAGGGTGTTTTGGAAAATATCCAGGTAGAATTATTAAAAACACAGCAGGCTGAAATTCAGCATAAATCTAGATATCAAGCGACCAATGCACGAGTAGATAACCTATCACAACAGTTAGAAGAAGTGCATAGGAAAATAGTAAAGAAATGATTTTTTCTTTAGCTATTTTATGTATAA
>Ga0157376_10000379_pt1 | contig 29029 bp, 26 predicted proteins | sample M45metaG_FD_121801 | JGI IMG/M metagenome (GOLD analysis project Ga0157376, IMG submission 121801) | Miscanthus rhizosphere microbial communities from Kellogg Biological Station, Michigan, USA - M4-5 metaG | ecosystem: Host-associated > Plants > Roots > Rhizosphere > Soil | place: USA: Michigan...
GGAGGAGCTCGCCAAGGTGGGTCATGGAATCTAGCGCGGCGCGGAAGATGACGGCGGAAGGCTGGCTCGAGCCGCCTCCGCTCCCGCATCACTACGAGACGGAGGAGAACCACAAGCACGCCCTCCGCTTCGGGATGTGGCTCTTCCTGGGGACGGAGGTGCTGCTCTTCGCGGGCATCTTCGTCGGGTACTTCGTCTTCCGGACCTACTTCCCCGAGGCGTTCGAGCAGGCGGGTCGCCATCTCAGCCTCTTCTGGGGAACGGCGAACACCCTGGTGCTGCTCACCTCGAGCCTCACCGTGGCGACGGCCCACTACTACGCCGAGCACGGGAAGAACCGGAACGCGTTCTGGCTGCTCACGGCTTCGATCGCCATGGGCGGGATGTTCCTCTGCATCAAGGGCATCGAGTACCACGACAAGTTCGTCGAGCTCGCGCTGCCCGGGAAGTTCTTCCACTACAACGAGATCACCGCACCGGGCGGGCCGATCTTCTACGTGGTCTACTTCTTTGCCACCGGGCTCCACGCCCTCCACGTCATCGTGGGGATGAGCCTGCTGACCTGGGTCGCGGTGCGCTGCTGGCGGAAGGAGTTTTCACCCCAGTACTACGCACCGGTCGAGAACGCCGGTCTCTACTGGCACCTCGTCGACCTGGTGTGGATCTTCCTCTACCCGCTGCTCTACCTGGTCTGACCTCATGGCCTCCACGTCCAGCGCGAGTGCGCCCGCACACGCCCACGGGTTCGGTCCCGGCAAGCTGCTCCTCAACTGGCTCATCCTCGTCTGCCTGACCTTCAGCACCTTCGGGGTCTCGCAGATCCAGATGCCGGTGAACTACCACCTGGCCGCAGCGATCTGCATCTCCGTGGTCAAGACCACTCTGGTGGTGCTCTTCTTCATGCACCTCTGGTGGGGCGAGGGGATCAACCGGATCGTCTTCCTGACCTCGTTTCTCTTCCTCCTCCTGCTGATGTTCTTCGTGATGGCCGACGTGGGCACGCGCTTCACCCTGTCGAACTCGCGCATCGCGCCGCTCCCGAAAATCGACCAGACGATGATGCCGACCGGGATGCCCCCGGGGATGGGGAACGTGCCGCAGGGCCACTCCGACGGGCCGGGGCCGAGCTCCGGGAAGGCCGGCGAGCAATGACGTTCGGGCGCCGGGCCTTCTCCACCTCGGCGCTGCGACTGACCGGACTCGCCCTCCTCGCCGCCGCCCTCGCCGGGTGCGCGCACGCCGGGAGGGGCGAGACGGCGGGCAGCGGGATCCGCTTCGTCTCCGACGACTTCTCGGGCGCGCTGGCGCGGGCCCGCGCGGAGAACAAGCCGCTCTTCGTCGACGCCTGGGCCCCCTGGTGTCACAGCTGCGTCAGCATGAAGTCCTACGTGTTCCCCGATGCGGTGCTCGCTGGCGTGGCGGACCGCTTCGTGTGGCTGGAGGTGGACACCGAGAAGCCGGTGAACCACGCCTTCGTCGGGCAGTTCCCCACCGAGGCTCTGCCCACGCTGATGGTCATCGACCCGCGCACCGGGCAGGCCGTCCGCCGCTGGGTGGGCAGCGCGACCGTGGTGGAGCTCGCGGCGCGGCTCCGGGCCGCGGCGCTGGCGCTCACCCCGGGTGCTCCGGGGACGCCGGCACAGTCCGCCCTGGCGCGGGCGAGCGCGGCCGACGCCACCGGGGACCACGCCGGGGCCACCGCCGCCTACCGCGAGGCGCTCGCCACCTCGGTGCCGCGCTCGCTGGACCATGCCCAGGCGGTGGAGGGGCTGGTGCAGCGGCTGGCCCAGGACGGCGAGCCGGGCGGATGCGTGGAGCTGGCGCGGGAGGAGCTGTCGCACGTCCCGCCGGGAACGGCACTGGCCACCCTCGTCGCGACCGGCCTGTCCTGCGCGCTGGAGCTGGACGAGCTCGATGCGCGGCGGGCGGCGACCCTGGGCGCCCTGGAGAGCCGGGTGGCGAGCCTGGCCCGCGACCCATCGGTGGTGCTGATGGCCGACGACCGCTCCAGCCTCTTCGAGACCGAGGAGGGGGCGCGGCGGGCGCGCGGCGACCTCGCCGGCGCGCGGGAGACGGCGCTGCGCTGGACGGCCTTCCTCGAGCAGGAGGCGGGCCGGGCCGGCACGCCCGAGGCCCGGGCGGTGTTCGACTCGCCGCGCCTCTCGGCCTACCTCGCCCTGGGTGAGCCGGAGCGGGCCATCCCCATGCTGGAGCAGAGCGCCCGCGACTTCCCCGACGACTACAACCCTCCGTCGCGCCTGGCAGCGGCCTTCCTCGCCATGCGCGAGCCGTGGAAGGCGCTCGAGCACTCCCGGCGGGCGTCCTCGCTGGTCTACGGGCCCCGGACGCTGCGGGTGCTGCTGGTCCGGGCGGAGGCGGAGGCACGGGTGGGGGATGCGCACGCGGCGCGGGTCACGCTGGCGAGGGCGGAGAAGCTGGTGAACGAGCTTCCCCCGGCCCAGTTCCATGCCTCGATGAGCACGGCCATCGCCTCCAAGCGAAAGGCGCTGTTCGAGCCGTCCACCGCGCGCCGCTGAGCTCCACCAGTCCTCGTCCGGGAGGGACGCGATGACGCTCCAGCTGGTCCTGCTGCTGCTCGCCTCCGACCCCACCGAGCCGAAGAAGCCGGTGTCGCCGCTCTCCGAGACGCCAGCGACGTTCACCCCCGGCTCGGCGGACTGGGATCACGAGCGGCGCGAGGTGATGATCCCCATGCGGGACGGGGCGAAGCTATTCACGGTGATCCTGGTGCCCAGGGGCGCGAAGAACGCGCCGATGCTCCTCACCCGGACGCCGTACGACGCGGACAAGCTCACCAAGCACCAGCCCTCGGTCCATCTGGGTCCGCTGCTCCAGGGCTACGACAACGCGACCGACGTGATCGTCGAGGGCGGGTACATCCGCGTGGTGCAGGACGTGCGCGGCAAGCACGGCTCGGACGGCGACTACGTGATGAACCGGCCGCTCCGAGGCAAGTGGAACCCGACCGACGTCGACCACGCCACCGACACCTGGGACACCATCGACTGGCTGGTGAAGAACGTCGCGGAGTCGAACGGGAGGGTCGGGATCCTCGGCATCTCCTACGACGGCTTCACGCCGCTGATGGCGCTGATCGACCCGCACCCCGCGCTCCGGGTGGCGGTGCCGATGAACCCGATGGTGGACGGCTGGACCGGTGACGACTGGTTTCACCACGGCGCGTTCCGGCTCGCGCCGTCGCTGCCGTACATCTACGAGCAGGAGGCGGACCGGAAGTCCGAGGAGAAGTGGCCCGAGTCGCACTATGACGACTACGAGGCCTTCCTTCCGGGCTCGGCCGGAGAGATCGGCCGGCGGCGCGGGATGGAGCAGCTGGGCTTCTGGCGAAAGCTGCTCGAGCATCCGGCGTACGACGCCTTCTGGCAGGACCAGGCGATGGACCGGGTCCTGGCCAGCCGGCCGCTCAAGGTTCCGGTGATGGTGGTGCACGGGCTCTGGGACCAGGAGGACATCTACGGCGCACCGGCGGTCTACCGTGCGCTGGAGAAGCAGGACCCGGCGAACGACCGGGTGTTCCTGGTGATCGGCCCCTGGTTCCACGGCCAGCAGATCCGCGAGGGCTCCGCGCTGGGGTCGATCCGGTTCCGCTCCGACACGGCGCGGTGGTTCCGGCAGGAGGTGCTGCGGCCCTTCCTGGACCAGTACCTGAAAGAGGGAGCGCCGCCGTCGAACGTCGCCCCGGTGACGGCCTTCGAGTCGGGGACGAACGTCTGGCGGCGGCTGCGGGCCTGGCCCGCCGGCTGCGACCGGGGCTGCAAGGTGGAGCCGACGCCGCTCTACCTTCTCTCGGGGCACCGGGCGGCGTTCACCGCGCCGGGGCGCTCGGAGCCGGCGTACGACGAGTGGGTGTCGGACCCGGACAAGCCAGTGCCGTACCGGGCGCGCCCGGTGCGGGGCGACGAGGAGCACTGGAGGCCCTGGCTGGTGACGGACCAGCGCGAGGCCTCGGGGCGCACCGACGTGGCCAGCTTCGTCTCCGAGGCGCTGCGCGCGCCGCTCAAGGTCGCGGGGTTCCCGGTGGTGAACCTGGTGGCGTCGACGAGCGGGACGGACTCGGACTGGGTGGTGAAGCTGATCGACGTCTACCCCGACGAGGTGGCCGACCAGCCCGAGCTCGGCGGCTACCAGCTGATGGTCGCGGCCGACATCTTCCGCGGACGCTACCGCGAGCGGACCGACCGCGGCGCGGCGATCCCGGCGGGCAAGGCGCTTCCCTACCGGTGGGAGCTGCCCACCGTGAACCACGTCTTCCTGCCCGGGCACCGGCTGATGGTGCAGGTGCAGTCCAGCTGGTTCCCCCTCTACGACCGGAACCCGCAGACCTTCGTCGAGAACATCTTCTGGGCGAAGCCGACCGACTACCGCAAGGCGACCCAGCGGGTGTTCCACGGGCCGGGCCAGGCGAGCATGATCGAGCTGCCGGTCGTGAAATGAACCGAAGCGCGAGGTGCGAAGCGCGAGGTGCCAGTCACCTCGCGGTGTCCTCGCGCTACACGGCTCGCGTCAACTCGGCGGTAGCCGGCGAGCGCGGTCGGTTCGGGACGCACGGTCGCACACTGCCCGGCTTGCAACGGTCCAGAGCGAGCGCCGGCGGCCGCCCATCCGGACGATGGAACCCCAGATCACGAAGGTGGATGCTGCCTCGGATCGCCGTCAGACTGCGACGACGACCATGGGGCGATTCGCCCCTGCTGGGAAAGCAGCCGCGAAATCCCCCGCGCGCCACCGAGGCGAGGCGGTTCTGAAAAGCGTGGTGAAGGTGCGGACCTTGTCACGGTATTCGTCCAGCAACTGCTTCGACGAGGTGTGACAGAGCGGGCGAGGAGATCGCGCAGGGCGCTGTGGGCGATGCTGCGGTCGCTGAGCGAGGACCCAGTCCCGACCACGAAAGCACTTGTGCTTCGCCCCGCCATCCTCCTCGATGGCCTGGAGCATGCTCCCGAGCGTCCGGCGGCGCCTGCCCTCGTCTCGAAATGCCGGGAGAGGAACAGGGGTCAGGACCAGCTCTTCGCCGCGCGAGCATCGCTCGTCGAAGCGTCCGCAGGGCTTGCCCGCCTTTCGTTCCTTCCATCGATCGGACCAATGGAACCAGCGGTACCGTCTCGGCTGTCCGTCCAGCATCATCGCGAGAGAGCTGAGGCCAGGCCACTCGCGGCAGGACGCGACGAATCCCTCTTTCACCCCGTGGGAAAGGATGTACCGGATCCGCCCCAGCAGCGCTTCATCGTCGAGGACGGGCTCCGCGGAGTAGCGCCGCTCCCAGAAGGCGCCGCGCCACCCGACGATGGCGCCGACCTTCTTCGAGAGATTCGTCAGCAGGTGCTGCATGAACTGCGACACGTTGCAGCGTGGCGCCCGGACGAGGAGGTGAAGGTGGTTCGACGCGAACACGAACGCAAAGAGTTCGACCCCTGCGAGTCGCACGGCCCGCGCCAGAGCCCCACCAACGATCTCGTTCGTCCGTTCCGACGGACAAAGGAATAGACGCCCGTGAATGCAGCGGATCGTCAGAAAGTAAGGAATTCCCGCTTCGTACATCCGGAGTGGTCGCCCCAACTGAAATCCCCCCTGTGACGACCACTTCACGAAGCACGAATCACGCCAACGAGGTGCCAGTCACCTCGAAAGCGGTCACCTCGAAAGCGCCCCGGGAGCCGACTGGCACTTCGGGCAGAAGTACGTGCTCCGAGCCTGCGGGCCGCGCCGCTCGATGACGATGAGCTCGCTGCACACGCGACAGGCTTCGCCGGCCCGGCGGTAGACGCAGAGCCGGGCAGACGGGTCGGTCCGGCGGGTCGTCACCATCCCCGCTCCGCTCGACGCGACCACGTTCATCTTCAGGAAGCTCCGCGCCGTCCGGACCAGCCGGAGCAACGTCGCATCATCCAGCAACGACACCGGCGTGAAGGGGTGCACTCGCTCGGCGAAGCACACCTCGCTCTTGAAGACGTTTCCGATCCCAGCCAGCGCGCGCTGGTCCAGGAGCGCATCGCCGATGCCCAGCGCCGACCGCTCCCGCAGCCGACGCACCGCCTCGGCCTCGTCGAAGTCCTCGGCCAGGACGTCCGGTCCGAGCGAGGCCACCGCCGGATCGCGGGCGAGCTCCCGCGCGGTGCCGAACTCGGCCACCGGCACGTCGAACGCCACTGCCTGGAAGTCCGCCGTCTCCACCACCACCCGCATCGACGCTCGCGGCCGCCGCCAGCGCTCGCCGGGGCGGTAGATGTGCCAGCTCCCGGCCATCCGCATGTGCGTGCGGAGGACGAGGTCGCCGGAGAACTCGAGAAGCAGGTGCTTCCCCACGCTGCGTACGCCCGTCACCGTCCGCCCGGCGATCGGCGCGTCGTCGTCCACCCGCGAGAGCTGGGCCAGCGCGGTCTCGAAGCGCACCACCTGCTTCCCCGCCAGCGCCCGGTGGAGCGTGCGCGCGGCACGGAAAATGGTGTCGCCCTCAGGCATGCGGCACGGGCCGCGCGAGCGTGCCGCGGCGCAGGTGGAAGCCGAGCGACGAGGGCGTGAAGCCCGCCTCCGAGAGGTGGAGCGCCAGCGGGCTCTCCGTCGCCGGAAGGCCGTTCACCTCCTCGAGCAGCATGCCTCCGCGCCGGTCGATCAGCCCCCGCGCCGCGACCGTGCTCAAGGCCGCCGCGACCGCGCGAGCCACCCGTCCCCGGTCGGGCTCGGACTCGGGCAGCCAGATCCAGGCCTGGCGACCTCCGCGCCCGAGGAACGCGCCGAGCGCCCCGTCCACCAGGACCACCTGCGAGCCCGCGGAGCGGGACGGTCCCCGCGGTGGCGCACCGTCAAGAGCGGGCCAGCGGAGGAGCGTCCCATAGGGGTTCGCCGGGTCGGTGGCGGCGAGCACCGTCACCTCCGGCTCCTCGGGCAGCTCTCGGAGCGACCGGAGCAGGTCGAGCACCGGGGGCAGCGCGAACTGCGCCGCGCCCACGCCCGAGACGAAGTACCCGCGGCGGACCCGTCCACCGTCCTCGAGAGAGCGGAACACCGGGTACACCGACGAGAATCCCCCGGGCAGCCCCTCGGCCTGCGCCACCTCGCGCGTGACCAGACCGTGCCGCGACAAGAGCTGCTGAGCAGTGGCCGCCGCCCAGGCCGTCCCCTCGACCGGGGTCGCGGTGCGCTCTTCCACGAGCGACCAGCGGCCCTCCGCGGAAGGAGGCAAGGTGCGCCGGCTCCGGAAGACGTGCCCACCGGTTCCGATCCGTCGCGAGCCCCGCTCCACCGTCGGCGCGGTGTACGCGCGCAGCACGCGGAAGGTGTCGTTGGTCACCAGGCCCTTCCACACCAGGTCCCAGAGCGCCTCGAGCGTCTCCCGGGGGAACCCGCCGCCCGCCGCCTCGTGGAGCGGGGAGAAGAAGCTGGCCCCCTTGGTCCGCAGCACCTCGAGGACGCCCCGGGCGCGCTCGGTGAGTGGTTCGACGTCGAGGCGTGGCCCCGGTGGGCGCAGCAGGCGAGGAAGGTGGTCCGTCAGGTACAAGGCGACGCGCCCGTCGCGCTCGCCGATGGGCTCCACGCCGACCCAGACGACCTCGCCCGCGGCGATGAGGGTGTCCAGGTCTCCCGGGCCGTAGCGCTCGACCCGCGCGGGTAGAATCTCGCTCTCCAGCACCGAGGCCGGCAGCGCGTACCCCTGCAGACGCTCGACGACGTCCAGCACCGCGTCCAGCCCCGGACGTGGCCGGGCGATCCCGTGCCAGTGCGCCAGGAATCGCCCGAGCACCCGTGGCTCCACCGGCTCGACCGCGTGACGTGCGCGGGCCAGGGACCGCCGCCGGACCACCCCGAGCACATCCACGTCGCACCACTCGCGCCGGGTCCCGCCAGGGCGGAACGCGCCCTCGACCAGCCGACCGCGCCGGACCAGTGCCTCGAGCACTGGCTCGACCCGTGCGACCGGCAACCCCAACCGCGCCGCGACCTCCTCCGTGGTGAACGGAGCGTGCGTCCGGGCATGCCGGGAGACCAGGTCTCCGAGCGGGTCCCGCACCGGGACGAGGAGCGACTCGGGCAAGCCCGCCGGGAGCGGGACGCCCAGCGCGTCTCGGTACCGGGCCGCGTCCTCCACCGCGACGAAGCGCTGCTCCCCGGCGACGGGAAGGAGCACTGCTCGCCGAGCCTGCACGAGGTCGTCGATGCCCGAGGCCACCAGCGCGCCGGTGCACCGGGCGCGGAGCTCCTCCCGGGAGAGGTCACCGACACGGAGCAGGAGGTCGTGGATGCCGTCGGTACCCCGAGCGCGAAAGCGCGGCTCCAGCTGTTGGAGCTCGGCTTCGACGACGGCCAGCACGTCGGCGTCCAGGAGCTCGCGGAGCTCCGCATCACCCAGAAGCTCGCGGAGCTGCGCCTGGTCGATGGACAGCGCCTGGGCCCGTCTCTCGGCGAGCGGGGCGTCTCCGTCGTAGATGTAGTTGGCGACGAAACCGAACAGCAGCGAGGACGCAAACGGCGAAGGGCTCGCCGTGTCCACCGTGGCGACCCGCATCGACCGGTCGCGCACCGCCCGTAGCGTTCCCACCAGGGCCGGCATGTCGAAGACGTCTCGCAGACACTCGCGGTAGGTCTCGAGCAGCAGCGGAAAGGTCGGGAACTGCGCCGCCACGGAGAGCAGATCCGCCGCGCGCTTCCGCTGCTGCCAGAGCGGCGTCCGGGCTCCGGGCCGCCGACGGGGGAGCAGCAGCGCCCGGGAGGCGTTCTCGCGAAACTTCGCCGCGAAGAGCGCGGTCGAGCCGAGCTGGCGAACGACGAGCGCCTCCACCTCCTCCGGCGACGGGAGCAGCGCGTCCACGTCGGGAGGCGCGTCGGTGTCCGGGAAGCGAACCACGATGCCGTCGTTGGTCCACATCGTCTCGACGTCCAGCCCGAGCTGATCGCGGACGCACGCGGTCAGCGCCATCGACCAGGGCGCGTGCACCCGGCCACCCAGCGGCGAGAGGATGCAGACTCGCCAGTCTCCGAGCTCGTCGCGGGTACGCTCCACCACCAGCGTCCGGTCGTCGGGAACGGCCTCGGTCGCTCGCGCCTGGTCCTCGAGGTACTGGAGCAGGTTCTCCGCCGCCTGCGCTTCCAGCTGATGCCCCCGGACAAGCCGCGAGACGGCCGCGGCACGAGGGACCTCGCGGAGCTCGCGAATCAGCCGGCCGATGAGCTGGCCGGTCTCCAGCGGACGCGCCGGGGCGTCCCCGTGCCAGAAGGGCATCTTCCCCGGCTGGCCCGGGGCCGGCGAGACCAGGACCCGGTCGTGGGTGATCTCCTCGATGCGCCAGGACGAGGCACCGAGCAGGAAGACCTCGCCCACCTTGCTCTCGAACACCATCTCCTCGTCCAGCTCACCCACCCGGGCATGAGTCTTCTCCCCGCCGGCGAGGAACACGCCGTAGAGGCCGCGGTCCGGGATGGTGCCGCCGTTGACGATGGCGATCCGCTTGGCGCCCTCGCGGGCGATGATCGTGTTGGCCACCCGGTCCCAGGTGACGCGGGGACGGAGCTCGGCGAAGTCGTCCGAGGCGAAGCGACCGGAGAGGAGATCGAGCACGTTCTCGAACACCGTCCGGCTCAGCTCGGCGAACGGCGCGGCCGCGCGAACCGCCGCGTACAGGGCGTCCACCCCCCATGGCTCGACCGACGTCATCGCCACGATCTGCTGTGCGAGCACGTCCAGCGGGTTCCGGGGATAACGGGTGGCCTCGACGCTTCCCTCGGTCATCGCCTGGGTGAGCGCAGCGCAGGCAACGAGGTCGCCGCGGTACTTGGGGAAGATGACGCCGGTGCTCGGCGCGTCGATCCGGTGACCGGCGCGCCCGATGCGCTGCATCCCGCTCGCCACGGAGGGCGGGGCCTCGATCTGGATGACGAGATCGACAGCGCCCATGTCGATGCCCAGCTCGAGCGAGGAGGTGGCGACCAGGGACCGCAGACGCCCCGCCTTGAGCGCATCCTCGATCTCCATCCGCTGCGCACGGGCCAGCGAACCGTGGTGAGCGCGGGCGAGGGGCTCACCCGCGAGCTCGTTCAGGGCCGCCGCGAGCCGCTCGGCGATGCGCCGGCTGTTGACGAAGATGAGCGTGGTCCGGTGCTCGCGGACCAGGGCCACCAGTCGCGGGTGAATGGCGGTCCAGATAGAGCTGCGGACCGGTCCCTGCGCGGCCGGCCCCGAGGGGATCTCGATGGGCTCGCCGATGCGGGCCATGTCCTCCACCGGGACCTCGATGCGCAGCTCGAGCGTGCGGCGTGCTCCGGCGTCCACGATGGTGACCGGGCGCCACTCCGGAGCGACCGTGCCACCGGCGAACTCGGTCCGGAGCTCTTCACCGGCGGTCTCGCTGGCAGCGACGGAGGCTCCCGCCTCACCCGGGTCGAGGGGAGCCGGCGCTGACGCTCGCTCGTCCGGACGCGTCGACGAGGAGGCCGCTTGTGGAGAGTGCTCCCGGTTCCCGGTCGGACGCTCGGCACCGCCGGGAAGCGACCGCGGCGGCTCGCTGCCGACGGACGGGTCCGCGTTCCGGGGACCTGCCTCCGCGGGGGCGACAGGGACGGCGGCGCCGCCCAGGAACCGCGCGACCTCGTCCAGCGGACGCTGCGTCGCCGACAGACCGATCCGCTGCACCCTGCGCCCGGCGAGGTGCTCCAGCCGCTCCAGGGAGAGCGCCAGGTGTGCCCCGCGCTTCGTGGGCACGAGCGCGTGGATCTCGTCCACGATGACCGTCTCCACGCTCCGGAGCGCCTCGCGCGCGTTCGAGGTGAGCAGGAGGTAGAGCGACTCGGGCGTCGTGATCAGGATGTCAGCCGGTTCGCGCTGGAACCGGGCCCGATCGCGCGCCGCGGTGTCGCCGGTGCGGACCGCGACGGTGGGAAGGGCGTGGGCGTCACAGCGCGCGGCCGCCACGTTCGCCACGCCGATGATGGGCGCGCGGAGGTTGCGCTCCACGTCGACCGCCAGCGCCTTCAGCGGCGAGATGTAGACCAGCCGGCACCGGCGCTCGCGCGGGGGCGGAGGAGCGAACATCAGCCGGTCGATGCAGGCGAGGAACGCGGCCAGCGTCTTTCCGCTGCCGGTGGGCGCCAGCAGGAGCGCCGAGTCCCCACGGGCGATGACCGGCCAGCCGAGCGCCTGAGGAGGGGTCGGTGCCGCGAACGACGCCCGGAACCAGTCACGGACCGCGGGCTGGAAATGGGCGAGCGGGTCGGCCATTGGAGCCGGACAGTGTAACGGCCACGGGCGCCCGCAACCGCTCTTCATCAGACGTCGGACGGACGTGCGTCGCGCTCGAACCGGTCGCGCCCGAGCAACGGCTGTCCGGTCGACGGGCGGCCACGACCCGAGCGAAGACGTCTGGCCAGCGATCGAGCGACATGCGGTCGCCGGACAGCCATCGCGGGCATGGCTCGAGCGGCAGCCAGCCCCCCGCTCGCGGCAGGTCACGAGGTGCAGGTCACGAGGTGCCTGGCACCTCGCGGAAGCACCCGGGCCTCGCCCGCCTGGGACGCGGGGCACCGCGCGCCGTCCATGAGCCGGGGCGTTGACGCGCCTGGCTGCGATGCGCACGTCGTCCTGACCAACAGGACGGATCCCCGGCGAAACACTCCGATGCGTCGAGGACGTCCGCTGGCGATGACCGGCACCGGCGCGCCGGGCGCGAACGTGCGATCGCGCCAGTGGTCCTGGCGCCCGCGGCGACAGCCGCCCGACTCGTTTCACGCGAATCTTCCCGCATGTCTGCTCGCGCCGCCGCGCGACGGACGACGTTTCGATGTCGACGCAAGTTGCCGGGCGGAGCGACGATGGTTTCCCTTGCGAATCGGGGGGCCCTGCGCAACGCGGAGGTCCCGGCCGAACTCATTGAAGGGGTCATCGATGAACTCGAAGTCAGTCATGGGCGTTCTGGGGGCCATCGCGGTGGGCATGACGCTGCTCGCTCCGTCCCTCGCCGCCGCGCAGTCTCCGCCGCACGATTCGTACTTCGCGGTGAAGTTCGGACCGTATTTCCCGGGAGAGACGAACGGGCTGGACGCCGTCGGAAACACGTTCTCCCAAGGGTGGCCGACCAAGTTCGAGGTCGACGGTGCCATCGGCCACTACTGGGACTGGTTCGGGCTCCAGCTGAGCGCCGGGTACCTCACCACCGGGAACAACGACTTCAGCTTCAAGACCTGGCCGGTCCTCCTGACCGCCAAGGTCCGCCTTCCCATCGGGGGGTTCATGGCTCCCTATGGCGAGGGAGGCGCTGGCGTGGGCATCAGCTCTGTGAGCGGGATCGGCGGCGCGGACCAGACCAAGGCCGGTTTCGCGGGCGTCGCCGGCGCGGGCGTCGAGTTCTATCTCGGGCAGTTCCTCGTCGGTGCGGACCTCAAGTACCTCTGGCTCGACCCGGGGTTCGCCGCGGTCAACGCACCGAACGGCCAGGGCGTCGTCGATTCGTTCAAGTTCAATGGCATCACCGTCCAGGGTTACGTCGGCTTCCTCTGGTGACCCCGGAGGCTTGACCTGCCCGTCGCCGGGGTGATGTCAGGGGGGTCTCACTGGAGGTGACGCCGTGGCGACGGGTCAGGGAACCACCTGGGTGCTGGTCGCGGATGCGCACCGGGGCCGGGTGCTCGAGGTCGGGGACGCGGGGCTGTTGCCTCGCCTCGTCACGACGGTGAAGCCGCCGGCGCCCGAGGGACAGCAGCGGTCGCCCGAGCACCTGTGGCGTCACGGAGACGACCCGCGCGCCGCGCACGAGGAGCAGCGCTCGGTCCACGCGCTGATCGAGGCGCTGGAGCGCGGCAGCGCGGACAACCAGTTCCGCCATCTGGTGCTGGTCGCTCCCCCGCGGATGCTCGGGGTCCTTCGCGAGTCACTTCCCCGCGGGCTCGCCGATCGGCTCCGTTCCAGCCTGGCGAAGGACTGGGGCCACGTGTCCGACGCCGAGCTACCGCAGCAAGCTCGTCCGCTGGTGGAGATCTGGCCGCGGTGACCGGGTCGGTCCGCTAGGCGTCGTCGGGCTTGGCGGGGACGGGCTTCGGGTCGACCAGGTGCTCGCGGCGGATGTGGTCCACCGCGTCGGTCACCGCGTTCACCCGCTGCAGGGCCTCGGCCCGGGCGTCCGGCTCCATGAGCTCGCAGCGCGCGCTGAGCGCCGCCACGAGCCCGTGGATGGCCCGGAAGGCATCCCGGAGCACCTCCACCCCGCTGGGCGGATTGAGCGCCGGGGTGGACCCGGTGTTGACCACGCCGGTCTCGCCAGGCACCAGGCGCGCAGTCCGGGACAGGACCCGGTCCATCTCGCTCCAGCGCTGGACGAGAACGTGGGCCAGCTCGCGCACCTCGACCCCGTCGAACGGGCGCTTCAGCACCACCACCTGGTCCCGGTGACCGAGCGCTTCGGCCGCCGTGTCCCAGACCTCGTCAGCGTTGGGCGCCACCAGGGTGACCTGAAGACGGGGATCGTCCACCAGGAGTCGTCCGGCGATCTCGAGGGCGTCCTCCGGCTCGTCCGAGAGGTCGATCATCGCGATCGCGGGGTAGGCGCCGATCCGGCGCAGGCGGCGAATCTCGTCCAGCCCGTCGGTCCCGCGGTAGGCGAACCAGACCTCGAAGGGCGCGGCCTCAGGCGGCGGAGCCGGCTGCCCTTGCTCCTCGGCCTCGAGCGCGTGGTCCCGGGCACCGCCGGGCACCAGCATCTCCAGGAGCTGGAGGAAGTAGTTCTGTTCGGTCCCCAGGAGGACGATGCGGCTGTTCACGCCCGGGGATGTCTGCAACAGCCGATCCCGCAAGAAATGCCCACGCCCCGCGAGGTTGCGGGCCCACCGGGGGGGTCAACGGCGCCAGGAGGGGTGCAACCAGCCAGGTCACGGGTCACCCACACCGACCACGGGACAGGGACCTGGCTTCGAGGTGCGGTTTCGAGGTGCCAGGCACCTCGCGAGGGGGCGCCTGCGAGGGGCCCCGGATTCGAGATGCCAGGCAGCGCGGGCCCCGGGAGCCCCTGACCAGGCGGGCTGCGAGGTGCCCTTACGAGGTGCCTGGCACCTCGCGGGAGCACCTCGCGGGGAGGGCGCCCTCGCGGCGGGGGCGCGGCCGCCCGGCCGTCAGCGCGATTCGTCGACCCCACACGAGTGCCCCAAACGAGGTGCCTGGCACCACCCGGGGAGCACCTCGCGGGGAGCCCTCGCCGCGGGGGTGCGGCCGCCCGGCCGTCAGCGCGATTCGTCGACCACCGGATTCCGCAGGACCCCGATGCCGGAGATCTCCACCTCGAACACGTCGCCGGCCTTCATCCACACCGGAGGCTGGCGCTTGCTCCCCACGCCGCCCGGGGTTCCAGTGGAGATGACGTCACCGGGGACGAGCTCCGTGAAGGTCGTGATGTACGCGATGAGCGTCGGGATATCGAAGATGAAGAGGTCGGTCGTCGTCCGCTGCATCTCGGTCTTGTTCAGCCGCCCCACCAGCGTGAGCCGGGACGGATCGGGGATCTCGTCGGCGGTCACCATCCACGGGCCGAACCCCCCCGTGCCGATGAAGTTCTTCCCCGGGGTGAACTGGCTCGTGTGACGCTGCCAGTCGCGCAGCGTCGCGTCCTGGTAGCAGGAGTATCCGGCCACGATGGAGAGCGCGTCCTCCCTGCGCACGTGACGCGCAGGCCTGCCCACGATGACCGCCAGCTCCGCTTCGTAGTCGAAGTCCGTCGACTCGCGGGGGCGCACCAGCGGTTGATCGTGCCCCACCTGCGTGTTTGCGAAGCGCGTGAAGAGCGTCGGGAACTCGCTTTCGCTCCTCCCGGTCTCCTCGCGGTGGGCCACGTAGTTCACGCCCACGCAGAGGATCTTCTCCGGATGGGGGATGGGCGGAAGCCAGGTGATCTCCTCGAAGGAGTGGTCCGCCGAGGCCCCCTCGGTGGCCCGCCGGATGTCGCCCAGCGCTCCCGCGGCCAGGACGGAGCGCAACGTGGGGTACCGGCCGTCGAGGCGAGGCACCGCGTCCACCACCCCTCCCTCGACCACCTGTCCGAAGCCTTCCCGTCCCCGGTAAATCCAGCTCGCGAGCCGCATGGGCGGTTCAAGAGCGCGTCGCGGACCGCTCGTCAAGCACCACGTTGGACGATTAGAAGCTGTCGTCGTGGACAAGGATTCCTTCCTCTCCCTGGCACGTACCTGGGCCGCCACGGTCACCGTGGTGACGGCCCGCCGCCGACCCTCGGCCATCACACCCGAGGCCCCGGAGGTGGACGGCTTCACCGCCACGTCGTTCATGATGCTCTCGCTCGAGCCACCCATCCTCGCTCTGGGTGTGGGCCGCGACTCCGGGGCGGACGACCTCCTCGAGGACGCGGATCACCTCGCCGTGAACCTCCTCTCCGAGGGCCAGGCCGAGCTGAGCCACGCCTTCGCCCGCCATCACCAGGACCGGGGGGACGCCTGGGAGCGCTTCCCCTGGACCCTCGACGTCCACGGGACGCCGCTCCTCGGCGGGACCACCGGCGCGTTCAGCGCCAGGATCGTCGAGCGGCTGGAACGGGGAGATCACCTCCTCGTGCTGGCCGAGGTCACAGCCATCCACCCCGGTGACACCGAGCGGACTCTGGTGTACCAGAATCGGCGTTATGCGCGAGTGACCCCGCTCGAACGCGGCTGAGCCAGGCCGCGACGCCGCCGGCAGCACCTTGTTGCGCCGGCGCGGCGGACCGATGAGTCCACTCGTCGGTCCAGGTCGAACCTCGAAACGCTTCCGGGAGTCACGATGGACGCAGTCCCCAGCTCATCCGCCGCCCCGCCCCGGACCGAGGGTTCGCTCTGGTCCGAGGTGCGAGAGGCATTGCGGGGCTCGCACCGCGATCTGACCGAGGCGCCGCTCGGGCGCGCCATCTTCGTGCTCGCCGTCCCGATGGTGCTCGAGATGGTGATGGAGTCGGTGTTCGCCGTCACCGACATCTTCTTCGTCGGTCGTCTCGGCGCCGAGGCGCAGGCCACGGTCGGTCTCACCGAGACCATGGAGACGATGGTCTACGCGCTGGCCTTTGGTCTCTCCATCGGTGCGACCTCGCTCGTCGCCCGGCGCATGGGGGAGAAGGACGAGGAGTCGGCAGCGCGGACGGCGGTCCAGGCGATCGCGCTCGGACTGTTCTTCGGCATCCCCCTGTCCGCCGCCGGGGCCATCTTCGCGCCGGAGCTGCTCCGTGCCATGGGCGGCTCCCCCTGGGTCCTCGAGCACGGCGTTCACTTCACCCGGGTGCTGCTCGGGGCGAACGTCTCGGTGTGCCTGCTCTTCCTCATCAACGCCATCTTCCGGGGAGCGGGCGACGCGGCGACCGCCATGCGCGTGCTGTGGCTGGCCAACGGCATCAACATCGTGCTCGGCCCGTGCCTCGTCTTCGGGGTCGGGCCCTTCCCGAAGCTCGGCGTTGCGGGGGCAGCGGTCGCGACCTCCATCGGCCGCACTTCGGGAGTCATCTACCAGCTCTACCGGCTGACCCGCGGAGACGGCCGACTGACGGTGCGCTGGCGGCACGTCCGCCTCGAGGCCCGGACCCTGCTCTCCGTGCTCCGCCTCTCGGGCGCGGGCACCCTGCAGACCGTGGTGGGGATGACCAGCTGGATCGTCCTGGTCTGGATCATCTCCCACTTCGGGAGCCAGGCCGTGGCCGGCTACACCATCGCCATCCGGCTGGTCATCTTCGCGATCCTCCCCTCGTTCGGGCTCGCAACGCCGCGGCGACGCTCGTCGGCCAGAATCTCGGGGCGAAGAAGCCGGACCGTGCCGAGCGGGCGGCATGGACCGCCGGAGGCATCGGCGCGATCTTCCTCGGGACCATCGGCATCATCTTCATCGCCGCCGCACCGCACATCGTCGGCATCTTCACCAATGACCCGGTGGTGCTCGGGCACGGCGTCCGGGGCCTGCGAATCATCTCCGCGGGGTTCGCCTTCTACGCGTACGGCATGACCTTCACCCAGTCGCTGAACGGCGCCGGCGCAACCTGGGCTCCCACCTGGCTCAACGGGGTCTGCTTCTGGGCGTTCGAGCTTCCCCTGGCGTGGGTCCTCGCGGTCCACGCCGGTCTGGGCACCACCGGCGCGTACATCGCCTGCCTCGCTGCGTTCAGCCTGCTCGCGGTGGCCAGCGGGGCCGTGTTCCGGCGGGGGGCCTGGAAGACCGTCTCCGTCTGAGGGCGGTCCGAGCGGGGCAAGAAAGAACCCGCCTCCCCGGTGGCCAGACACTGCGCCTCCAGCCACCAGGGGGCGGGCTTGAAACCTTGCGCCGCTCTCGTGCGCGCGGCCCTGCTTGCTCTACACCGCGCCCAGAGAGGCGACGCCTTGATTTTGCTCGGTCAAGGCATCACCTCCTTTCGCCCCGCAGGGCGAACCCGATCCTGTCGCGCGGCCGCCGGCGGCGCAACGTTTCTTGCGACCCGGGCCTGGACGTGCAGCTCGGGTGCAGGCAACAAGCCTGCTCGGGTGCAGGGCGCCCTGTGTGACTGGCGAGGCAGCGACGAGGAGGAGGACCGATGGGTCGCTGGACCACCGAGGTGACGCTCGACGTGGCCTGGGGCGAGATGGACGCGCTCGGGCACGTGAACAACATCCGCTACATCGCCTGGGCGGAGACCGCCCGGATCGCCCTCTTCCGGCAACTCGGGATGGCGACCTTGCCCGGGGATCCGGTCGGACCCATCCTCGCCCGCATCGAGTGCGACTACCTCGAGCCGGTGGAGTACCCGGCGCGGGTCACGGTCGGGATGCGCGCCGGCCGCGTGGGAAACACCAGCCTCGTCCTCGAGCACGAGATCTGGCACGCCGGAACGCCGGAGCGCGTGGTCGCGCGCGGGAAAGCGGTGGTGGTGCTGATCAACTACGCGACGCAGGAGAAAGTACGGGTTCCGGACGCGATCCGCGCACTCGTGTCCGGCTGAGCCACCCTCGAACGTCGAGAGGGGGTCACCAGGAGGACGACATGAGCAATCCAGTGGGTTGGTTCGAGATCTACGTGCAGGACATGAAGCGAGCGAAGGCGTTCTACGAGGAGGTGTTCGGGTTCAAGCTCGACAAGCTGCCCGGACCGGACTTCGAGTACTGGACCTTCCCGATGGAGCGGGAGGGCAAGGGCTCCGGGGGCGCGCTCTGCAAGTACGAGGGCTTTCCCTCGGGCAAGAATAGCGTGCTGGTCTACTTCACCTGCGAGGACTGCGCGGTCGAGGAGGCCCGGGTGAAGAAGCTCGGCGGCCGGATCGAGAAGGCGAAGCAGTCCATCGGCGAGTACGGCTTCATCTCCCTGGTCTACGATACCGAGGGGAACATGATCGGCCTGCACTCGCGCAAGTGAGCGCGCTCCTCAGGGCTGCTCGCGGGCCAGCGCCCGCATCGCGTCGGTGACGTCCGGGAGCTGGGGCACGCTCGCCATCTCCAGCGGGTCGGCCAGGCCGATGCCGGGAACGAACTTCCCGGCGAGGAGCCGCGGTGGGGCGAGCAGCTCGTAGAAGAGCTCCTCCACCGTGCGCCGCAGCAGGTGCTCGCCGAAGTTCGTCACCTCGGTGTCCTCGTTCACGAAGAGCGCACGCCCCGTCTTCTTCACCGACTCCTGGATCATCTCCCAGTCGTACGGCCACAGAGACCGGAGGTCGATGACCTCGGCCGAGATGCCCTCCGCCTCGAGCGCCTGGGCGGCCTTCACCGACAGCGGGAGCATGCGCCCCCAGGTGACGACGGTGAGGTCCGTTCCCTCCCGGACACGCTTCCCCTTGCCGATGGGCACGCTGTACGGCTGGAGATCCGGCCACTGCGGCTTCCACTGCGACCGATCGCCGAGCGGCGCGTCGATCATCTTCGACAGCACCCGGTCGTCTCCGGGCTCCCCGGGGATGAGCTCCTCGCCCTTCAGCCGCAGCAGCGCTTTCGGCTCGAGCACCATCACCGGGTTTCCGTCCTGGCAGGCCGAGATCAGGAGCCCGTAGGCATCGAGCGGCGTGGAAGGCATCACGACCTTCCACCCCGGAATGTGAGTCATCGTCGCGTCGAAGCTGTGCGAGTGGTACATGCTGCCGCGGATGCCTGAGCCCACCGGGGTCCGCACCACCAGCGGCACCGTCCAGTCGCCGTTGCTCGCCCAGGTGGTGTTCCCGGCGAGCTTCAGCAGATCGATGGTGTTGAAGATGTAGTCGCAGAACTGGATCTCGGCGACCGGCTTCTGCCCCGCCAGCGCCAGGCCGATGGCGCAGCCGATGATGCCTCGCTCGTCCAGCGGGCTGTTCCAGGCGGTCTTCAACCCCTGCGATGCGGTGAACACGCCTCCCAGCGGTGGCCCCACGTCCTCGCCGAAGACGTCGGTCACCCCGAGGTTCTCCTCGGCGTAGTGCAGCGCCAGCCGGATCGCCTGCGCCATGCTGGCCATCAGCGATCCCCCGCGTAGACGTGCTTCCAGATGGAGGAGCCGTCGGGCAGCGGCTCGTCGCGAACCTGGCGAGCCTTGGCGGCGATGTCCTCGCTCCAGCGCGTGCGCACCTGGTCCATCTCCGGCCGGGTGAGGACGCCGTGGGCCTCGAGCTTCTTCTCGAACTCGACGACGCAGTCCTGCTCGGCGGTCACCAAGTTGGCGCCCGAGGCGCTGGAGTGACCGTAGAGGCGGGAGACGTTCGCCTCCAGGAGGAACGGCTTTCGCTCCTTGCGCACGTAGCTCATCGCCTTCTGCAGCTCGAGGTAGCTGACGATGGGATCGTTCCCGTCGATGGTGCGGGTCTGCATCCCGAACGCCTTGCCGCGATCGGCGATGTTCTTGCAGCCCTGCTGGGTGCCGGCGGAGGTGGAGATCCCCCACTGGTTGTGGGTGACGACGATGAGGATCGGCAGCTCGTTCCCCGGCCGGCTGCTCCACACGAGGCAGGTCGCGAAGTCGCCCTCGGCAGTCCCGGCGTCACCCCCGGTCACGATGGTGATGCCCTCCCCACCGTGGCGACGCTGCGCCAGCGCTGTTCCCGGCGCCATCGCGTACTGCACCTCGATGGGGCTGGAGATCGGGACGATGTTCCACTCCCGCTTGCTGAAGTGTCCGGCGAAGTTCCGGCCGCCCGAGTACGGGTCGGTGGCGGTGTTCTTCATCTGCCGGAGGGCTCCGATCGGGTCCTCACCGAGCGCCAGGAGCGTCCCGCTCTGCCGGTAGTGGCCGTGCAGGTAGTCGAAGTCGAGACCCTGGCCCCGCTTCATGAGCAGGCCGAGGGGGACGTTGAACGCCTCCTCGCCGGGTCCGCCGATCCAGAAGTATCCGTGGCCCTGCCGGTACATCTGGATGAGCCGCTCCTCGAGGACCCGCGCCTCGAGCATCAGGTCGTGCATGCGGACGAGGAGCTTGCTGTCCAGCGGCAGAGGTTCCTTCACGAGCGTCGGGCGCCCGCGCCTGGAGGCCGGTTCGGTCATGGCGCACGGGCCTATACCACCCCTGGGCCCGGCATATGCTGCCCGGCAGCCCATGGTCCCTCCCCTGCTCGATGCCGTCCGCGCCCGGGTCCGCGACGTGCCCGATTTTCCGAGGCCGGGCATCGTCTTCAAGGACCTGACGCCCGTGCTCGCCGACCCGCTGCTCTTCCACGGGGTCGTGTCGGCGCTGGCCGCGCGGGTGGCCACCCTCGACATCACCGAGGTGGTCGGCGTCGAGGCCCGGGGGTTCATCCTGGGCGGGGCCCTGGCTGCCACGCTGCGTCGAGGATTCGTCCCGGTGCGCAAGCCGGGGAAGCTTCCCCGGAAGACCCTTCGCGAGGCTTATGGGCTCGAGTATGGCGACGACGCCCTGGAGCTCCACATCGACGCCCTGGTGCGGAACGCGCGGGTGCTGGTCGTCGATGACCTGCTGGCGACCGGAGGCACCGCCGTGGCGACGGAGAAGCTGATCCGCCGCGCGGGCGGGCAGGTCGTCGGCTTCGCCTTCCTGGTCGAGCTGACCTTCCTGGGCGGTGCCGAACGCCTCGGCGCGGACCGCGTGGTCTCGTTGCTCAAGTACGAGCGGGCCTGAAAGACGGGCTCTGCGGTCCCATGACAAGTTCCTGGCACCACGTCGGCAGCACCTCGTCGCCTCGTCGACCCTGCAGGAAGTGCCCGCTAGGTGGTGTCCGCTACGAGGTGTCTGACACTTCGCCGCTAGACACTTCGCCGCTACGAGGTGTCTGGCACTTCGCGACGGCACCTCGTGACGAGCACCCCCGCGACGAGCGCCCTCTACGAGGTGTCTGGCACTTCGCGGCGGCACCTCGCCACGAGGCACTTCGCGACGGCACCTCGTGACGAGCACCGGTGCCGAATCGACAGGTTCACGAAGGACGAGGTGCCTGGCCCGTTACGAGGTGTCCGTCCGTTACGAGGTGTCTGACACCTCGCGACGAGACACCCCGTTACGAGGTGTCTGACACCTCGCGACGAGCACCGCGCCTCGCGACGAGCACCTCGCGAATCGGCAGGTCTCTCGAAGGACAAGGTGCCTGGCCCGTTACGAGGTGTTTGACACCTCGCGACGGGACACCTCGCGACGCCTCGCGACCGGACACCTCGCGACGCCTCGCGACGGGACACCTCGCGACGGGGCCACGCGAGGCGACACCTGGCGACGAGCGCCGGTTCCAGATTCGACGGTCATCACGAACCACGAGGTGTCAAACCACGGGGGGTCACCACGAGGTGTCTGGCACCTCGACTGCGGCACCTCGACTGCTCGGAGAGGCCTCGGACCGCGTGCGGTGTTTTCCGCTCCAGCTGTCCGCTCGGTCCTCACCAACGCGTGAGCGGAAGCGTGGGCGGAGCCTGCTCGCCGACCATGGAAGGCCAGCAACCGCTCTGCAGGAAACCGCCCACGCTCCGCCACGCCCCACGACCCCAACGCCGCCCTGTCCCGCTCTTCTTGCGAACGGCAGGCCAGAGCCAGAAGGCCCTCAATCCGGGAGGCGTTGAGCGTGCCGGCAAGCGTGAGGGAGCAACATTTTCTGCCCTCCGACTGGAGTTTCGTCCCGCCCGGCGCCATCGTGCCCGCGCCATGGCTGACACGTTCACGGCTCTGGTGGCCGAGCAGGCGGACGGGCGCACGGCGGTCAAGCGCACCTCTCTCGAGGAGTCGGCGCTGCCGCCCGGCGACGTCACCATCGACATCGCGTACAGCTCTCTCAACTACAAGGACGGGCTCGCGCTCACCGGTCGCGGCAAGGTCATCCGCAAGTGGCCGATGGTCCCCGGCATCGACCTGGCTGGCCGCGTCCGCTCCAGCACGACTCAAAGGTTCCGCCCCGGCGACCCGGTGCTGGTGACCGGTTACGGCCTGGGCGTCAATGCCTGGGGCGGGTTCTCCCAGCGCGCGCGGGTCAAGGACTCGACCGTCCTTCGCATCCCCGAGGGCCTCGACCCCCGCAGCGCGATGGCGATCGGGACCGCCGGCTTCACCGCGGCGCTGTGCGTGCTCGCGCTCCAGGACCACGGCACGCTGCGAACCGAGCGCGAGCTCGTGGTGACCGGCGCCGCCGGCGGGGTGGGCTCCATCGCCGTGGCGCTCCTCGCGGCGCTGGGCAAGAAGGTGGTCGCCTCGACGGGCCGGACCTCCGAGGCCGAGTACCTCAAGAAGCTCGGCGCGACCGAGCTCATCGGCCGTGACGTGCTGGCCCAGAAGGGGCCTGCGCTCGCCTCCGAGCGCTGGGGCGGGGGCGTGGACACCGTCGGAGGCCAGACGCTGGTCACGCTCTGCAGCCAGACCGCGTACCGCGGAGCCGTCGCGGCGTGCGGCCTCGCCGGAGGGTCCGACTTCCCGGGCACCGTCTTCCCCTTCATCCTCCGGAACGTGGCGCTGCTCGGCTGCGACTCGGACATGACGCCGATGGAGGAGCGGACCCGCGCCTGGAAGCTCCTGGTGCAGCACCTCCCCAGGCTCCACCTCGACGAGGTCACCCAGGAAGTCCCGATGTCCGAGCTGGTCGACTTCGCCCCGCGCATCGTCGACGGCAAAGTGCGCGGGCGGGTGGTCGTGAACGTCAATGCCTGATCACGCCGTCCTCTTCACGCGCCGCCTGCCGGACGCGGTCGAGCGCCGCGCGGCACGCGACTACCGACTCATCGCCAACCCCGACGACCGGCCGCTGACCGCCGACGAGATCGTCTCCCGCAGCCAGGAGGCGGACGCCATCGTCTGCTGCGTCGCGGACAAGATGACCGCCGTCGTCTTCTCGCGCCTCCCGCCCCGGGTGCGCATCGTGGCCAGCTTCGGCGTGGGGACGGAACACCTCGACCTCGCGGCGGCGAAGGCCCGAGGCGTGGTCGTGACCAACACCCCCGAGGTGCTGACCGACGCCACCGCGGAGGTCGCGCTCCTCCTCCTCCTCGGAGCGGCGCGACGGGCCTTCGAGGGTCAGGACATGCTGCGCTCGGGCCGCTGGACCGGCTGGACCCCGACGCAGCTCATGGGACACCAGCTGAGCGGAAAGCGGCTCGGCGTCGTGGGGATGGGCCGCATCGGCCAGGCGATGGCCCGGAGGGCACGCGGCTTCGGCGTGGAGATCCACTACACCGACCAGGCCCGCCTGCCGCCGGAGAAGGAGGAGGGAGCGATCTTCCATCCCACGATCGAGGAGCTCCTGCCGCTGTCGCAGCTGCTCTCCCTCCACGCTCCTTCCACGCCCGAGACCCGTCACCTGCTCGACGCCCGACGTCTGGCCTTGCTTCCCCGAGGCGCGATCGTGGTGAACTCCGCGCGCGGCGACCTCGTGGACGACGAGGCGCTCATCGCGGCGCTCCGCTCCGGTCAGGTCGGCGCCGCGGGACTGGACGTGTTCCAGGGCGAGCCGGCGGTGCACCCCGGCTATCGCACGCTCGAGAACACCTTCCTCCTTCCCCACATGGGGAGCGCGACCATCGAGACCCGCGAGGCGATGGGCTTCCGCGCGCTGGACAACGTGGATGCCGTTCTCGCCGGCCGCGCCGCGCGGGACCGGGTGGCCTGAAGGAGCGGCGCCGGTTAGCTCTCGGCCCCGTGCCCCACCTCCTCGAACCACTCACGCTCCGCTCCGTCACGCTGCCCAACCGCGTCGGCGTCTCGCCGATGTGCGAGTACAGCTCCGAGGACGGCTTCGCCAACGATTGGCATCTGGTGCACCTGGGCTCGCGCGCAGTGGGGGGCGCAGGGCTGGTGATGACCGAGGCCACGGCGGTCGAGGCGCGAGGGCGGATCACCGTGCGCGATCTCGGTCTGTGGAAGGACGACCACATCGAGTTCCTGTCCCGCATCGTGCGCTTCCTCGAGGGCCGGGGCGCGGTCCCGGGAGTGCAGCTGGCCCATGCCGGACGGAAGGCGAGCACCCGGGTTCCCTGGGAGGGCGGTGCCGGCGTGCAGATCACGGCCGGCGGCTGGGAGCCCATCGCCCCGAGCGCGATTCCGTTCTCGGAACGGACCCTCGTCCCGCGGGCGATGACCCAGGAGGACATCGCCGCGGTCGTCCGTGCGTTCGCCGCCGCCACCCGCCGCGCGGTGGTCGCCGGCTTTCGCGTGCTCGAGCTGCACTTCGCCCACGGCTACCTGGTCCACGAGTTCCTCTCCCCGCTCTCCAACCGGCGCGACGACGGATACGGCGGCGGGTTCGAGCAGCGAATCCGGCTCGCGCTGGAGATCGTCCGCGCGGTCGAGGCCGAGTGGCCCGACCATCTGCCGCTGCTCGCCCGCCTCTCCTGCACCGACTGGGTGGAGGGTGGGTGGACGCCGGACGAGAGCGTGGAGCTGGCCCGCAGACTCGCGGTCGAGGGCGTCGACCTCGTGGACTGCAGCTCCGGCGGGATCGTTCCCGACGCACGCATCGACGCAGTGCCCGGCTATCAGGTTCCGTTCGCCCGTCGCATCCGCACCGAGTCGGGGGTCCCCACCGCCGCCGTTGGCATGATCAGCTCGCCTGCGCAGGCCGATACCGTCGTGCGCGAGGGAGACGCGGATCTCGTCATGCTCGCCCGGGCGATGCTGCGCGATCCGTACTGGACGCTCCACGCCGCCGCCGAGCTCGGCCATCCCGAGGTCCGGCGCATCCCCGTGCAGTACCTGCGCGCGTACTGAAGCCCGCCGGGCAACGCTCCGGGTGGCCCCTCGCCTTGGACGCGGCGTACAGTCCCGGCTCCGGCACCCGGGCCAGGGTGGGTCGCCGGTGGGGGCTGATGCGCCGTGCGCTCGACGGGCCGAGCACCTCCGAGATGGGTGGCAGTCGTGCCGGCCCTCCTGCTGGCGGCTTCCGCCCCGGCGCAGGAGGACGCAGCGCCAGCGCCCGGCCCGGTTCCCCCGGTCCTCACGGCCCCCCCGAGCGCCGACGCCGCGCCTTCGCCGCCGCGCTCACCGGACGACGCGCCTTCGGTCCAGCTCGTGACCCCGCCGTCCTCGGAGGCGCCGCGTCCACTCGCTCCAGCCGCGACTCCGCAGCAGGGAGCCGCCCCGGCTGCCGACCTCCACCAGCACAACGGTCTGTTCATCCACGCCGACGTCGGCGTCGCCTACCTCCGCACGCGCGGGTCGAAGGGAGGGACTCCGTTCACGGGCAAGGGCGGCGCGCTGGGCGCGGCGGTCGCGGTCGGCTGGACGCCGGACGATGCCTGGGCGCTCGCGGTCGAGGTCTGGGGCTGGAAGGCCCTCTCGGCGAGCGGGCTCGGCTCGAACACCTCCGTCGAGCTTCAGGGCCTCGGCCTGAACGTCACGCGCCACCTCGCGCCGATCGACGTGTTCGCCTCGGTCGTCCTCTCCGGAACCCGCCTGGCCATCACCGATTCCGGCGACTATGTCGAGCACGCCAGCTCGGACATCGGATTCGGGCTCAAGGTCCTCCTCGGCAAGGAGTGGCGGGTGGATCCCTCCATCGGGATCGGCCTCGCCGGCGAGATGTTCCTCTCGGTGAACCGCGCCGGAGGGCAGACGCTGGACACCCTGGGCGGCGGCCTCGTGTTCTCGTTCACCTACCGCTAGGCCCCGCGGCGCTGACGGATCCGCCATCCGCCCGACAATGCTGACGCGGGCGTCCTGTCCTGTCCATCGTTGCGAGAGTTTTTCAGGGGAAAGAGAAAGCCGAAAAAGCCCAAGGTGTTCGACACCGATTCCCGTCCGAACACTCCTTGACGGTCCGGTCAGCTCCACCGCGCATCATGCCCTGGAATCGTCACATGGCCCGCGCCCGTCCGGGCCCCCCGATTCAGGAGAGCAGCCTGGTGCTCGAGCACCTCGATTCCCTGCCCATCGCGCTCATCGAGACCGACGAGGATGGCGCGCTCCGCATGTGGGCCGGCGCCGCCGAGCGCATGTTCGGCTGGACCGCCGCGGAGGTCCTCGGCAGCCACATCGACGGCCTCGAGCTGGTCCACGAGGCGGACCTCGCCTTCGTCGACGCGGTGGTGGATCGCCTTCGCGCCGGTCACGACCGACACCTCGTCCACCGCAACCGCGTCCGGACCCGCGCCGGCGACGTCCGCCACTGCGAGTGGACGCGCATCGCCGTCGGCAGCGTCCCCGGCCGCCGTCCGGCCATCCTCTCCTACGTCGTGGACGTCACCGGCCAGGTCGAGGCCGAGACCACCGCGCTCACCGCCCGGGCGGACCTCGAGCGCTGGCTCCGCGCCAACCCCGATGGCTGCTGCGGGCTGGACCGCGAGTGGCGCATCACCCACTGGAACCCGGCCGCCGAGCGGATGCTGGAGCGCAGCCGCGCCGAGGTCGTGGGCCAGGAGCTGTGGGAGGTCTTCCCCGAGCTGCGCGGGTCCTCGTTCCACCGCGCGTTCGAGGAGGCGCTGGCCGACGGTCACCTCCGCGTGCTCGAGGACCGCGCTCCCCGGCGCCGGGCCTGGTACTCCGTCACCGCCGTTCCCTCGGCCCGAGGGCTCAACGTCTTCTTCACCGACGTCACCGGCCGCCGCCAGCTCGAGCACGACTTCCTTGTCGCCGAGGCCGCCCGGAGGCAGCCGCCCCGCTCCTAGCGACTCGACGGCCGCTGGGGAAACCAGTGCCCGGCGAGCGTTGCCATCACCAGCGTGAGCGCATCCAGCGCCCCGAAGGCGATCAGGTGACGGAGCACCGTGAGCGCCGCCGGGAGCCGTGACCCGAGGAGGACCAACAGCACCGCGTGGAGCGCGACCGTCTGCCCGAGAGCGACCAGCAGGGACAGGCCGAGGGCCTCCTGCACCCGCTCGGCGCGGAACCGCGCGAGGAACGTCGCCACTGCCACGAGCGCCACCACGCCCCAGGCGAGCATGGCCCAGGTGGAAGCCTCCGCGCGGGCCATGAGCACGAAGGCACCCGCCAGGAGCGCAGTCCCCACCGTGGCCGAGGCCACCGCCAGCGCGCGCCGACCCCGCGTCACGGCTCGACCCGGACCGAGGCGCTTCCCAGCCAGCCCGCGTCGAGCTCGACCTCCATCCCGGCCGCGAGCGGCTCGGCGACGGTGGCCGCCCCGGCGAGCACCACGCTCCCGGGCGGAAGGGTCCCGCCGCGCTCGACGAGCAGAGCGCAGAGCTGCACCACGGACAGCACCGGGTCGCCGGAGATCGCGGCTCCGGTGGCGCGCTGCCGGGGGGTCCCGTCTACGGACATCACCAGCTCGACGCTCGAGAGGTCCCGGCCCTCCACCTCGACCCAGCGCTCGGGGAGCACCACATGCGAGGAGGACGCGTTGTCCGCCACCACGTCCGGCAGGCTGAAGTACTTGAAGTCGCGGTAGCGCGAATCGAGGATCTCCAGGGCCGGGCCCACGCCGGTGCACGCCGCCAGGACCCCCGCGCGGTCCGGAGTGCCCTGGAGGCCGCGGGCGAAGCGGAAGGCGATCTCCGGCTCGATCTTCGGATGCAGGCTCCCGCGGAGGTGGAAGGTTCCCCGCACCACCATCGCATCGGTGAGGACGCCATAGATGGGCGCCTCCAGCGACATCTGCCGACGCTTCGCCTCCGAGGTGAGGCCCATCTTCAGCCCGATGACGTGCTCGCCCCGCGCAACACGCAGGGCGATGCCGGCGTCCATCACCCGGTAGGCCTGGGGAAGGTCGAGATCCGGGTTCTCGAGGGTCAGCCGCTCCACTTCCCGGCCGTGCCGCCGCGCGTCGTCCAGGTGGCCCGCCAGGCGCTCGATGTCCATCTCACGTTCCTCCGCTCGTCGCCCGGGCCCCGGCGCCGCCCCGGGTGGCGCATACTAGGAGAGGCGGAGGTTTCATGGACGGCGTCCTCAACGTCATCGGCGGTCGCGAGGTTCCGGCACGTTCCGGGGCCACCCTCCCCAACTGGGAGCCCGCCACCGGCGATCCGCTGGGGACCCTCCCCGACTCGGAGGCCGCCGACGTTGCCGAGGCGGTGGAGGCGGCCCGGCGCGCCTTCCCGGCCTGGAGCGCCACCCCGGCCCCGGTCCGGAGCCGCCTGCTCCGCAAGGTGGCGGACGGCTTGCGGCAGGCCCTCCCCGAGCTCGCCCGCGCCGAGTCGGTGGACTCGGGAAAGCCGCTCTCGGTCGCCACCGAGGTCGACATTCCCCGGGCCATCCTGAACTTCGAGTTCTTCGCCGACGCCGCCACGCAGGTCTCCAGCGAGTGCCACCCGATGGAAGGCCACGCGCTCAACTACACGCTGCGCCATCCGCTCGGAGTCGTGGGCACCATCTCGCCCTGGAACCTTCCCCTCTACCTCCTGACCTGGAAGGTGGCCCCTGCGCTCGCGGTGGGCAACACCGTCGTGGCCAAGCCTTCCGAGGTGACGCCGGTGACCGCGCACTGGCTGGGGCGCATCGCGCTCGAGGCTGGCCTGCCGCCGGGCGTGCTGAACATCGTCCAGGGGCTCGGACCCAAGGTGGGCGATGCGATGTCGCGGCATCCGGAGGTGAAGGCCATCTCCTTCACCGGGAGCACCCGGACCGGCGCGGAGATCGCCCGCACCGCCGGCCCGCTGTTCAAGAAGCTCTCGCTGGAGATGGGCGGGAAGAACCCGGTGGTCATCTTCGCCGACGCGGACCTGGACGCCGCGGTGGCCACCACGGTGCGCTCGA
>Ga0157376_10000385_pt1 | contig 28740 bp, 19 predicted proteins | sample M45metaG_FD_121801 | JGI IMG/M metagenome (GOLD analysis project Ga0157376, IMG submission 121801) | Miscanthus rhizosphere microbial communities from Kellogg Biological Station, Michigan, USA - M4-5 metaG | ecosystem: Host-associated > Plants > Roots > Rhizosphere > Soil | place: USA: Michigan...
GCAAGGCCAGGAAGGATCCCAAGCGCGTGGTATTTGTAGACGGAGAGAATGTGAAAGTTCTCAAGGCCGCACAACTGGCGCAGGACGATGGCGTCGCCTACCCGATCCTGTTAGGAGACCCGAGAAAAGTTCAGGCCGTGGCAAACCTGAATGGAATCGACCTGGAAGGAATTCCGGTGATCGATCCCAAAAGCGAGCACATGGACGAATTGCGCAAGGAATTTGCCAAAAAATATTTCGAAAAGCGGCAGCGTCGCGGCGTGAATCGCTACGAAGCGGCAAAGGCCATGCGCGACCGCACCATATTCGGCTGTATGATGGTGGAAATGGGTGAAGCAGACGCCATGATTTCAGGATTAAGCAGGAAATACCCCGATACGATTCGCCCTGCCATACAGGTCATTGGTGTGGAAGAAGGGGTGAAGAAGGTTGCGGGCATGTATATCATGCTGACAAAAAAAGGTCCGTTGTTCCTGGCGGATACAACAGTTAATTTCCATCCTACTGCAGAAGAAATCGCAGATATCACGCTTCTGACCGCCAAGGAAGTACGCTCCTTCGGTTTTACACCGAAGATTGCATTGTTAAGTTATTCGAATTTCGGTAGCAGCGACGGCGCCGAGGCCATTATGATGCGTGAGGCAAGGGAACTGATTAAACAAAAAAATCCCTCCTTGCAGGTTGACGGCGAGGTGCAGGGCATCATGGCCTTCAATAAGGAGATATTGCGCGACAATTACCCCTTTTCAGATTTGATTGATGGAGACGTCAATACCCTCATCTTCCCCAATCTCAGCGCCGGTAATATTGCCTATAACCTCCTGCAGGAGGTGGGGGGAGCAGACGCCATCGGACCCGTCCTGCTGGGCCTGAAGAAACCGGTTCATGTGCTGCAATTAGGCAGCTCCGTTAGAAGCATTTTCAACATGGTACTGATTGCAGTAACCGATGCGCAAATGAAATGCGAGGAAGTAAATACCATTGAAGCCATACAGAAGTCGAAGTGGTGGAAGCGTTTTAGAAAAGTGACTCATGATGTTTAGAAGGGGCAGTAGACGGTAGACGGAAGACAGTGGACAGTGGACGGCAGACAGTGTGCATTTTTTCTGTCCACTGTCCACTGTCCACCGTTCTCCATTAAAACTCATTAATGAACCTGATCGAACAGATCTCAAAGAAAAAATACTTTTACCAGGTAAGCCGCAGTTTTAAAAAATACCTGAAGCGATACACCCGGGAGAGTAACCTGCCCGTTTCCTATAACACCCTCCGGCATTTTCAGAATTCAATTCCGCTATACGACAAAGAGGGTAAAGACACGCTTTGGGAAACTGTGTTTTATCATCCGAGCTTGTCGGGGGAAATCCATCAAAACCTGAAACGCGTTTATTCGTTACTGAAATCTGCGGGGCATTCGCAGGCCGAGGAACACCTGCATATTGAACGCATCGATTTTTGCGTTTTTGGAAATTCGAAACCCTTCCGCGTCAAAATAGTCAATAACTACAACGAAGTCCACGACTACTTCTACATCAAGGTGGCCGATGCCTCGCGCATTTGCGGGCTGGAGCTGGAGCACCTGCTTTCCCCTTATTCAATCAGCTACCTGGTAGATGACGATACGCTGGTGGAAGAACATATTGCGGGTATACCCGGGGATGTGTTTGCGAAGGATTATATCAATCGAAAGGAATTCAACCCCAAACGCATCGCCAAGGAATTTGTGAAATTCAATGAGCGCTGTTTTGTGCGACTGCTGGGCGATATGCGTAGCTACAATTTCGTTTTTGACATCACCCAGGATTTTGACGATATCCAGTTCCGGATTCGCGCCATCGACTTCGACCAGCAGTGCTATGAGGGCAGAAAGAATATTTACCTGCCACAATTTTTTAAGGAGAACCTGGTCTTCGTGGAACTGGTCCAGGAACACCTGCATCCCGAAGTGATCCTCCAATATCAACAGGAAGAGAGGTCGCAGATTTTCAGGCGCATCAAATCGCAACGGCACCGGCTACGCGATTTAAGGGATGCCTTGTTAAATGACGAATTATCGACGCCCCAAAAAATCGCGCAACTGGCAAGGGAGTTGTCAGACCACTATAAAAACGAGGCCTTCATGAAATGCAAGACCATGGGGCGTCTCATGGATCTGCATTTGAAGGAGTTGATTATTTCGGATCTGAAGCAATTATGATTTCAGGATTCAGGATTCAGGATTCAACGCGGTCAGATATTCACCACCAACCTCCAATCGCCAACCTTAATCATTTATTTCTTAATTTCACCCCATGACCTTTTTTACCGAGTTCGGGCGATACCTGCTAATGATCAAAGGCATGTTCACCCGGCCAGAGAATTTCAAGATGTACTGGAAGGAAATCATGCACCAATGCAATGATATCGGGATCGGTTCTCTGGGAATTGTGCTCATCATTTCTGTTTTTATCGGCGCTGTGTCAACCGTTCAAACTGCTTACCAGCTTGTAAGTCCGGTTATTCCCATATCCACCATCGCACAAATTGTAAGAGATACGGTAATCCTTGAATTTGCGCCTACTCTTACCTGTATTGTGTTGGCCGGTGTGGTGGGTAGCAAGATTGCGAGTGAACTGGGAAACATGCGTGTTAGCGAACAGATCGATGCCCTTGAGATTATGGGTATTAATACCAAGTCTTACCTGATCATGCCCAAGATCCTGGCGGCCCTCATCATGATTCCCTTGTTGGTGATCATTGCGATGGTGCTAGGCATATGGGGCGGACGGCTGGCAGGTACTGCGTCGCATATTCTTTCCGCGGAAAGTTTCGACAAAGGCTTGCTACAGGCTTTTGTTCCGTATAACGTTTTTTTTGCAGTGGTCAAGGGTTACACGTTCGCCTTTATCATTTCGAGCATACCCGCATACTTTGGATATTATGTGAAGGGTGGCGCGCTGGAAATTGGCCGTGCCAGTACTACAGCCGTGGTGACGAGTTGTATCATGATCCTGTTTTCAGACTACATACTCGCAGCACTCCTGCTTTGACAAACACCCATAACCTGCATGATTGAATTCAAAAACATAAAGAAGGGATTTGGCGATAAAGTTGTAATTAATGGTGTAAGCGCCGTTTTGGAAACAGGTAAGGCAAATCTCATTATTGGAACCAGTGGTAGCGGCAAGACCGTATTGATGAAATGCCTGGTAGGACTGTTTGAACCAGACGAAGGTGAGATTTTATACGATGGAAAGGACTTCACCACAATGAATGACGATGAGCGGAAAATGCTGCGGCAACAAATTGGTATGCTGTTCCAGGGCTCTGCACTGTTTGACAGTATGACAGTTGAGCAGAACGTGATGTTCCCGCTCGATATGTTTACGAAGGACAGTTTTTCGACCAAACTGAAACGCGTAAACGAAGTACTGGACAAAGTGAACCTGGGCGAGGTCAATAAAAAGTTCCCTGCAGAGATCAGTGGTGGCATGAAGAAGCGCGTGGGCATTGCGAGAGCCATCGTGCTGAACCCCAAATATCTCTTTTGCGATGAGCCCAATTCGGGACTCGATCCTCAAACTTCACTCGTTATAGATAAGCTGATTCACCAAATCACCAAGGAATACAATATGACCACGGTGGTAAACACGCACGATATGAACAGCGTGATGGAAATCGGTGAACACATCCTGTATATGTTTGAAGGAATTAAAGAATGGGAAGGAAACAATTCAGAAATCATTTTCAGCAAGAACCAGAAATTGAACGATTTCATTTTTGCTTCAGAATTCCTTCGCGACGCCAAGGATATGCGCATGCTCGAAGTAAGAGGGAAGATTGATAATGATCGAAATATGGATGAATTACTGAAGTAAAAAGTCAAAATTTAAAAGTAGAAATCCCCACTTTTAAATTTTGACTTTTAAATTTTTACTTTTTAATTAGTAACGGCGTTCTTACTCATCGCCAAAGCCATCGTCTTACCAATATCAGCAGGGCTGTCTACCACGGTAATTCCACACTCACGCATAATCTTCATTTTAGCAGCGGCGGTATCATCTGCTCCGCCCACAATGGCACCGGCATGACCCATGCGACGGCCGGGAGGCGCTGTTTGACCCGCAATGAATCCTACCACGGGTTTTTTTCCATTGGCCTTGATCCATCTTGCAGCCTCGGCTTCCATGCCTCCCCCGATTTCACCGATCATGACGATTCCCTGTGTTTCGGGATCGTTCATAAATAATTCAACGGCTTCGCGCGTGGTGGTACCGATAATGGGATCTCCGCCAATTCCGATGGCTGTGCTGATGCCGAGACCGGATTTCGCAACCTGGTCGGCAGCTTCGTATGTAAGCGTTCCGGATTTTGAAACGATTCCGATATTGCCTTTTTTGAAAATGAAGCCCGGCATGATGCCCACTTTACATTCATCGGCTGTGATGACGCCTGGGCAGTTCGGTCCGATAAGCCGTGTTCTTCTTCCCTGCAGGTAATTTTTGGCTTTCACCATGTCCTGCACGGGAATTCCTTCGGTAATGCAAACGATCAATTGAATACCTGCTTCTGCTGCTTCCATGATCGCATCTGCCGCAAAAGCGGGAGGAACGAAAATGATACTCACATCGGCGCCGGTTTCTTTAACGGCATCTGCTACGGTATTGAACACTGGCTTTTCGAGGTGTTTGCTGCCCCCTTTGCCGGGCGTGACGCCGCCAACTACCTGTGTCCCGTACTCGATCATTTGCGTGGCGTGGAAAGTGCCTTCCGTGCCCGTAAAACCCTGGACAATCACTTTGGAATTCTTATTAACCAGAACAGCCATATGAGAATTATTAGGAGAGACAAAAGTAATGAAAATCGGATATTGGGTATTAGGTATTAGGTATTGGGCATTAATTTTTCCCAATACCCAATAGCCAATACCTTGATTCTTGATTTCCGAAAATCGATCAAATCCAACCAAACATCGGCAAAAGCCCGTCAACAGGCGAAAAATCCCCTTTTGCCTCGATCTATTTAGCAACTTTACATCATCAATTTTCATGGTTGAATCCAAGTCTGAAAAAAGCCTAAACCTATAAATCAACATCCACGAAAAGCCAGGAAATCCGTCAGCCTCTATACCCCTTTAGTAACTACCCTGACCCGTCCAAACGCTAGTACCTCTGCTGACCACGATTTCAAATGATTGAGCCCCGGATCACCGGGGCTTTTTTATGCATTTACCTACACTCCTGCATCAAAGGCTCAACGGAGATTCAATAACTTGTAATCAAATCAGGGGAAAAATGCAGTCATTCAGGCCTTATGCACTTTTGGTATTGGCATTGTTCTTCATCGGCGAAACCATGGCACAAAAAAAACAGTTTGACTATGACTCCGCCTGGAGAAAAGTTGATGCGCTGGTTCAGAAACAGGGATTGACGCAAACTGCGCAGAAAGAAGTGGATAAAATTTTCGCACAGGCAAAGAAGGATGGGAATGATGCTCAGGGGATAAAGGCTTTATTGTATTCATTGGATCTTAGTTATTCAACTGAGGAAGATGAGTTTTCCAAATCAGTCGACCGGTTACGAAGAGAAATTGCTGATTCCAGGCAGCCCTCCACATCTATCCTGTACAGCATTCTGGCATCGAAATACCAATCCTTTCTCGAAGAACATCGTTACGAACTGTATGATCGTACTCAAACGGCAGGTCCTCGTTCAGCAGACCCCGATACCTGGACAAACCAGGATTTGCATAATGAAATTGACAGTCTGTTCTCTGCTTCCATTGCCAATCCATCTTCCCTTCAAAAAGTCAACCTGGAACAATACGAACCCCTGATCATTAGAGGAAATACAAGGTACCTAAGACCAACCCTATTTGATTTGTTGGCCCATCGTGCACTCGAATACTATAGTACCGGAGAACGGGAAACAAAACACGCTGAGATCAATGCCGGCATGAATGATCCGGGCCTATTTGCTCCGGCAAACGATTTTGTGAACGCAAAATTTCCCACGCTTGACAGCAACACTTCAACCTACAAGGCTACAATTCTCTACCAACAACTACTCTCTTTCCACCTGAAGGATTCACGTCCCGATGCGTCGATTGACGTTGATCTTGAGCGCCTGAATTTGATGAAGCAATGGTCAGAATTACCCGACAAACAGGAATTGCATAAAGCCTCCCTACTCCACATCCTTTCAAAAAACGGCAATGATAGCGCTGCTACAAAAGCGACTTATCAATTGGCGAATTACTATGTTGAACTTGGCAATGACGAAAATAGAAAAGGAAACCCCGAATGGCAGGATGCATTTTCAAAGGCTTTGGCCATTTGTGAGAAAGCATACTCCCAGTTTCCAAAGAGTGAAGGCGGGATTGACTGTTATAACCTAAGCAGAAATATTTTATCGAAGTCAATGCAAGTGCAAACGGAAAATGTGAACATTCCGGGTCAGGCATTCAGGGCACTGGTGACTTATAAAAATTTCTCAGGCATTTATTTTCGGTTAATTAACGTGGATGGAAATGAATGGCCTGATCGATATGATCAGCTCTTCTGGAAAAAAATGATCAACCTCAAAAATTTGAAATCCTGGAAGCAGGAATTGCCTTCAGTGAATGACTACCGTTCCCACAGTGCAGAAATAAAGATTGATGCTTTGCCTGCCGGCCAATATATACTGCTTAGCAGCGTGCAGGAAGATTTTAATCTCGACAAGAACACACTTGCGGTTCAATATTTTCATGTTTCGAATATCAGTTATGTCAATAACAGCAATAATTATTTTGTACTGCATCGCGAAACAGGCGCGCCGCTGGATGGGGCCAAAATACAAGTGTGGAAACAGGCGTACAATGCTCAGGAAAGGAAATACGTGGATGAAAAATCCAGCCAGTACACCACCGACAAAAATGGCCTTTTTTCAATGAAGAATGCTACTAACGTAAGCAACAATTTCAAATTGGAAATCAATTGGAAGAAGGACCATTATTTTCAAAGTGAATACCAGTACGCATACTACAACTCTGAAAACCCATCTGCTGTTAACGAAAAGTCCTTTGAAAAGGATAATGGCAGGATTTGGCTCTTCACCGATCGAAGCCTGTACAGGCCGGGTCAACTGGTTTATTTTAAAGGGATAGCCGTTACGAAAGATTTCCAAACACGAAGATCCAAATTATGGCAGTCGGCTGGGAAATTGGAATTGGAATTGTACAATACCGACGATCAAAAAATTGATTCGGTTCTATTGGAAGTTAATGAATTTGGATCAATGAACGGCCGATTTAAGCTACCCGGAGTTGGTATCACCGGCCAGTTCTATATCGTGGCAAAAAACTTTGAGAACAGTAGAATACAGTTCAACGTCGAAGATTATAAGCGCCCAAAGTTTTATGTCGAAATGGACAAAACTAAAGGTGGTTACCGGGTTAATGATAGCATTCAGGTTACCGGAATAGCCAAAGCTTACGCTGGTAATATGATCGATGGCGCAAAATTGAAATACAGGGTGCGCAGGGTACCCAGGTTCATCTATTCCTGGTTGTATCGTGGAAAGGGAATGCCCAGTACAAAAGGCATGGAAATCATTCATGGAGAGTCTGCAACAGATGCACAGGGAAAATTCGTTTTTAGTTTCAAGGCAATTCCGGATCTCAGCCTCGACTCAACACTGGATCCCATTTTTGATTATCAAATTGATGTAGATGTCACAGATCTCAATGGAGAGACGCGTTCCGCCAATTCCAGTGTTCAGGTGGGATACAAATCACTGCAACTAAATTTGGACCTTGACATTAATCATCCCATTGCCCTCGACAGCTTCAGAAGAATTAAAGTTGCAAGCCAAAATATGGCGGGTGAACGGGTAGCGGTGCCCCTTCTACTGAAAATTTTCAAACTTGTTCCTCCCAATCGTCTGATCAGGGAAAGATTGTGGCCGACTCCAGACCAATTCGTTTATAATGAAGCAGAATTTGTCAGGTATTTTCCTCATGACGAATACAGGGACGAAAAGGAAATTGAGAATTGGAGACGCGACGCCCAAATCATCAATGATGAATTCATCGTAATTCCATCGGGCTGGCATGACATCGATTCAAAGAAATTCGGCGAAGGGTTTTATGTAGCAGAATTGAGCGGAAAAGATTCATCGAACAGAGCAGTGAAGCAGCTTGCCTATTTCCAACTCTACAATTCCGGAAACGGCAGTCCAGTGCTGGGCTATGATTGGTCCGCAGTTGAAAAGGGAGTTGCCCAACCCGGAGAGAAGCTAAAATATCTTAGGGCAAGTGCCGCGGATAATTTGTTCCTTATACAGGTTAAGGATTATGCAAAAGAATCCAACAGGTCGCCGGAATACAGTTTTATTACTTTGAACAAAGAAAAAAAGGCATTCGAATTCCTGGCCACAGAGAACGACCGGGGCGGTTTTGGAATCAGCCAGTTTTTTGTGAAAGACAACCGGTTTTACAGTCAACAATGGATTGGCTATATCCCCTGGACCAACAAAGAACTTGCTATTAGTTTTGAAACCTTTCGCGACAAGCTGGAGCCGGGCTCCAATGAAAAATGGAGATTAAAAATCAAGGGAGAAAAGACGGATGCACTATCGGCAGAGATGTTACTGAATATGTACGATGCCTCTCTTGATCAATTTTATGAACATAGTTGGCAACTTCCTTATCTCTGGCCTTTCTATTCAAATTATGGCAATCGATGGCAGGCCGGTTTCAATTTTGATGCCGCCCAGGCGCATACAAGACCATGGAATGAGGAAACCAAATACAGGCTAAAGGAATACGACAGGCTGGCATTTGTGGAACGACATGGTGCAACCAAATTGATGTTAACCGGAAAGGTTCTCGGAATAGTTGCCGACGCAAATGCCGAATCTGCCCGAGAACTGGAAGGTGATTCTCTTATAGGAAAAATGTCATATACAACTTCGGCAGCAACTGTCGAAAAAACAAAAATTCCGCAACAAATAGAATCCAACGAAAAACCCTTCATCAACATCCGCAAAAACTTCAACGAAACCGCCTTCTTCCTTCCCGATTTAAAAACAGATGCTGATGGCACTGTCTCTTTCAGCTTCACGATGCCTGAAGCACTCACCCAATGGAAATTGATGGCCTTCGCACATACCAAAGATCTATCGACGGGCTATGCACAAAAAATGGTCGTGACTCAAAAACAACTCATGGTGCAGCCCAATGCCCCGCGCTTTCTGCGCAACGGTGATACAATCAGCTTTAGCACCAAGATTGTAAACCTGTCCGACTCAGCATTGAAAGGTGAAGTGCAACTCCAGCTTTTTGACGCTGCCACGAACCAACCCGTGGACCATCTCTTTTCCAACCCCAGCGCAATTCAGCCTTTCACCCTTGCAGCCGGACAAAGTTCACCCGTCCAGTTCGCATTGAACATCCCTTCAGATTATTCTTCCGCGTTGAGTTACCGCATCATCGCCAAAGCAGGCAATTATTCCGATGGAGAAGAAAGCGCAGTACCGGTCCTGCCTAATCGCATGCTGGTGACAGAATCGATCACGATGCCGATGACCGGCGCAGGAACCAAACCCTTCAAATTTGAAAAATTATTGCAGTCTGCAAAAACTTCGGGCACGCTCTCCCAGCATTCACTAACGGTTGAGTATACCGCAAACCCGGTATGGTATGCGGTGCAGTCACTCCCCTACCTGATGGAATTTCCATACGAATGCGCTGAACAAACTTTTAGCCGATTCTATGCCAATGCCCTGGCAACGGCGATTGCCAATTCGAACCCTGGCATCAAAAAGGTCTGGGAACAATGGAAGAATGTTGACAGCTCCGCGCTATTAAGCAACCTGCAAAAGAATGAGGAACTAAAATCTGCCCTGCTCCAGGAAACGCCCTGGGTGATGGAGGCCAGATCCGAGTCACAACAAAAAATGAACCTCGGACTCCTCTTCAACATCGCGCGAATGAACAACGAAATGAAATCAAGTTTGTCAAAGCTGGCAGAAGCCCAATTGTCAAACGGTGGCTTTTCCTGGTTCAAGGGCGGCAGGGACGATAGATATATTACACAGGTCATCCTTGCGGGACTGGGCAAACTGGAAAGACTAAATGCCATCCATGCATATGAAGCTGTGGACGGCATGACGACGAGTGCCATTAATTACGCCGACAAGCGTTTAGCAGACGAATACAATGCTTTGAAGAAATCCAAAATTGATCTGAAGAAGAATAACCTCAGCTTTTTGGACATTCAGTATCTCTACACGCGCAGTTTTTATGCGAGATACCCCTTGGCAAAAGGAAGTGAAACTGCACTCGCTTATTATAAATCGCAGGCCAAACAATTCTGGCTCTCACAAAACCGCTATATGCAGGGGATGATCGCGCTGGCCCTGTTCAGAAGTGGAGATGTCAAAACTGCAAAGGCCATCCTTGCGTCTCTCAAAGAAAATTCTGTTTTCAATGAAGAACTGGGTCGCTATTTCAAGGACAACCGCGGCGGATACTATTGGCAACAGGCTCCCATTGAGACTCAATCCCTGCTCATCGAAGCTTTCTCGGAAATCTCCAAGGACGAGAAAACCGTAAACGAACTAAAAACCTGGCTGCTTAAACAAAAACAAACCAATCACTGGAGCAGCACCAAGTCCACTGCAGATGCGTGTTATGCGCTGCTTTTAAAGGGAACGAAATGGCAGGAAAATCCGGCTATCGCAGAAATCCTGATGAACGGCCGACCCATTTTGAATACCAGCGGAAAAGACGGCCTGGGATATGCGAAAACCATAATCAATGCTAATGAAGTGAAACCAGACCTGGGGAATATTACTGTGAATGTGCGCTCGGCGAATACTACAAGCCAACCCGGCCCTTCCTGGGGAACTGTCTATTGGCAATACTTCGAAAACCTCGACAAGATTACGGCGGCCGTTACACCGCTTTCTTTGGTTAAGAAATTGTTCATCGAAACAAATACCAACAAAGGCCCCCTGCTCAATCCAGTGGGTTCAGGAACCCAATTGCGTGTGGGCGATAAAATAAAGGTCAGAATCGAATTACGCGTAGATCGCGATATGGAATATATGCACCTGAAAGATATGCGTGCCTCGTCCATGGAGCCTTTGAATGTGCTGAGCGGATACAAATGGCAGGGCGGACTTGGTTATTACGAAAGCACGCGTGACGCAGCGACAAATTTTTTCTTCGCATTTCTTCCGAAAGGAACTTACGTTTTCGAATATCCAGTCTTCATCACCCACACAGGCAATTTCAGCGTGGGCGTCGCGAATATTCAGTGCATGTACGCGCCGGAGTTTAGTAGTCATAGTGATGGCGTGAGGGTGAGGGTGAAGTGAGTTGATTGGGTTGATTGGGTTGATTAGTGGTTGACCCAATCAACCTAATCAACCCAATCAACCAATTAACTACTTTTGCCCACATGAAGGAATCAAAAATCTACGCCATTCCCGCCCGTTTTCGTCGTGTGGAAAACATGCATATTCTCCTCTGGTTAATTAAGGACGCATGCTGGGCCACCAGCTTCCGGACACTCGGCATCATCATGATCGTACCCACCCTCACCGTGGCGATTGTTATCGCCTGGCAGACCCGCAAAATGCTTTCTGAATTCTTACACAACCTGGCCGTCATCTTCTGGATTTCCGCAAACTGTTTATGGATGATAGGAGAATTCTTTGGCTGGGATGAGGGAAAATTCGGACTGAGGCATATGGCGCTGATTCCATTTGGGATCGGGCTGGCGATCCTGGGCTATTATTACCTGGTGCTGGCGCGAAATCCGAAATTCAGGGAAGACATGCAAGTCAAAGCGACACAGATCCTAAAGGAAGAAGTGGCGCAACACCGTAATTAAAAAGAGCCACCCGATTCTAACAGAACAGATGGCTCAGTCTCAGAAATAATTTAGTTATAGGATTCCAAAAACGGGGTCCGCAGTCAGGCGGTGTTCTTTAACGCTTCTTCACGCTTGCGCGTAACCAGGGCAAGGGGATCCTGCCTAAGCAGTCTCACCATCGCACCGTATAACTGCGGTAACTCATGACGAAGACGAACCGGGTTTTCGAAAAATACTTCCACACTCACAGCCCAGAATTCGTGATAATTCGTAGCGGCATATTCGCCTAAAACAGATTTATGTCCGTGCTGCAACGCCGCATAAATAGGCCTTGCGATCTTGGAAAAATTGCGGAATTCTTTTTTGAAATGCCTGTCCTCTTCGGTCTCCGTAATAAAATTCACATACGTCAATGCGTGCGCCATTTCGTGCAAGCCCACGTTGCAATTGCTCGTCAAACTCATCACACCCTTCAGAAAATTATCCCACGAGAGATAAATACCCGTGTGGTCAACATGTCCCTGGAAGGGCCTGCTGTAATAGCCATAATGGTAATCATCCTTAAGTACATAAATGTCCTTGAAATAGTTCAACATGTACTTGTCGAGACCCATCGTTAGCTGGATCGCTACGGCACTGATCAAAACGGGCATCTCAGCACTTTCCCTGACATCAGTGTAATGGAAACGCTTCGACTTCCTGAACAAAAAAGTACGGAACAGGAACTTGCGCTGTTCTTCAAGCGTGAGTCGATTATAATACTTAAGATACCGTGAAACGATGGAGTGATAATAAGTCTCCTGCGCCAGGAAAAAGCGGAACTGGCGCTTCTCGTATAGACGATGAAACCAATCGCCTACCGGCCGATGAACTAGAATGATACCGTACACCAATGATAATGTAATCAAGATTTCCATAAGGCTCATTTTTTGTGAAATCAGGATACAAGTTGGAATTACTGCGGCTTTACACAGTTTTGGACTGTCGGATTACGGCCTTTAGGAAAGTGGAAATAAAGTGAGGTTAATAGAGGATAGAGAAGATGAAGTAATAGTTAGATCCAAGGTAAGTCAAAAAGTTTAAAAATGGAATAGGCCATTGAAAAATACTTATTTACCTACCTTTGCGCCTCGTCTAATAAAACACAGTCAATATGTTCAGGACTCATACCTGTGGAGAATTGAGAATCAATCAAGTAGGACAAAAAACGACCCTGGCCGGATGGGTGCAAACCATTCGCAAATTCGGCGCGCTCACCTTCGTAGACCTTCGCGATCGCTATGGTATTACGCAGTTGGTATTTGGGGAAAGCCTCGGAAAACAATTGGATGAAAATCCATTGGGAAGAGAATTTGTGTTGCAGGCATCCGGTGAAGTTGTTGAAAGGAGCAATAAAAATCCGAATCTTCCAACGGGTGATATCGAGATCAAATTGGACGACTTTAAGATATTGAATAAGTCCGTTACGCCGCCATTCACCATCCAGGATGAAACAGACGGCGGTGACGACCTGAGAATGAAATATCGCTACCTGGACCTTCGCCGCAACCCGGTGAAGAGAAACCTAGAGCTTCGATATGCGGTGAACCGTGCGGCAAGAAATTACCTGCACGAGCATGGATTCCTCGATATTGAAACGCCGTTCCTGATCAAGTCAACGCCAGAAGGTGCACGCGACTTCGTGGTGCCTTCCAGGATGAATGCGGGGCAGTTTTATGCCTTGCCCCAAAGTCCGCAAACATTCAAGCAACTTCTGATGGTGAGCGGCTACGACCGTTATTACCAGGTTGTGAAATGTTTCAGGGACGAAGACCTGCGTGCCGACCGCCAGCCGGAATTCACGCAGATCGACTGCGAAATGAGTTTCGTGGAACAGGAAGACATCCTCAACATGTTTGAAGGCATGGTCAAATACATCTTCAAAACTGTGAAGGGCATCGACTATAATGAAAGCGTGCAACGCATGAGCTGGGACGAAGCAATGTGGATTTATGGCAATGACAAACCGGATATTCGCTTCGGCATGAAACTGGCAAACCTGAAAACGCCCATCAAATCAACCGGATCTCCAATTGAATCAACAACGGGTTTCGGCGTGTTCGATAACGCAGAAACCGTCGTAGCTATCGCGATCCCCGGTGCATCAGAATATTCACGCAAACAAACCGACGAACTAACGGAGTGGGTTAAACGCCCACAAATCGGGATGCAGGGTTTGGCGTATATCAAGTGCAATGCAGACGGAACATTCAAGAGCAGTATGGATAAGTTCTTTAATGAGGAACAATTGAAGTCCATCGCGACATTCAGTGGTGCTGAAAAAGGCGACCTGATTGCCATTCTCGCCGGTGCAGAAGAAAGAACCAGGAAGGCCATCAGTGAACTGCGGCTGGAAATGGGCGCGAGAATGGGCATGCGCAAGCCCGATGAATTTAAATTGCTGTGGGTATTGGATTTTCCATTGTTTGAGTATAGTGAAGAAGACAACCGTTGGGTTCCGCGTCACCATCCTTTCACTTCTCCCAAACCCGATCAGATTGACACCATGATCAACAATTCACCGGTAATCGAAAATCCGAAAGAATACCTGAAGCATCCCTATGCCGGCATCAAGGCCAACGCTTACGATATGGTTCTGAACGGAAATGAAGTTGGTGGAGGTTCGATCAGGATCTACCAACGCGAACTGCAGGAAAAAATGTTTGCGGCCCTGGCCATGAGCAAAGAAGAATCCCTGCACAAATTTGGATTCCTCTTAGGAGCATTCGAATATGGCGCACCTCCGCACGGCGGCATTGCTTACGGATTCGATCGTCTTTGCGCGATTCTCGGCGGCAGCGAATCCATCCGCGACTTCATTGCATTCCCGAAAAATAACAGCGGCCGTGATATGATGCTGGATGCGCCAGGTTCTATTGATGACAAGCAATTGGATGAGCTTGGGATTGAGTTGACCAGTTAACCAGGGACGGAAATACTTTCCAGGGCATCAACACCGTTATCTTCATGCAATAGATGTTGCAATTCCGGAAGTCTAAATTCCAGACTGGTTTGCAGGACAACAGTAATCGTAATTCTTTAAGTTTTTTGAACGGCAAAACTAATTCTGACCCGATTTTTGCCGGTATATCCAAATCAAATGAAAAATATCCTGCCGATATTATTCCTCCTTTCACTATTTGCATGCAGGAAAGAAAATTCAGAAGTGGACCCGGGTCCAGGTCCTGATTCTGTAAGCGTGGATGTGTCCTACGGCAACGACTCTGCGCAGATGATGGATGTATACTTACCCGCCGAAAGAAATGCTGCAACAACAAGATTCATGGTATTGATACATGCTGGCAGGTGGAAGGATGGCGACAAATCGCAGTTCACAGGCTTCGTAGACAGTTTGAGGAAAAGATTTCCCAGTTGGGCTTTCTTCAATGTTAACTACCGCCTTTATAAAGATGGGAAGAATGTTTTCCCAACGCAGGAGAATGATATTAAGGCAGCCCTGGAGTTTATTTTAAACAAATCGGCAGAATACCAGGTTTCCAAAACTCATGTCTTAATCGGAGCAAGTGCCGGCGGCCATCTTGCGCTATTGCAGGCATATAAAAACAGCACGGTGCCGCCAAAGGCCGTAGTTTCATTTTTCGGCCCAACGGATCTCGCCGCACTTTACAAGGAGGCAACTGACCTCTATGTACAAATTTCATTAACTGCCTTAACCGGCACCACACCCCAATTGCACTCTGACACTTATCGACAATCCAGCCCGATTCAATTTGTGAATTCAAAGTCCTGCCCAACCCTGATCTTGCATGGCGACAAGGATCCAATGGTTCCGGTTTCCCAATCACAGCTACTAAAGGCGAAACTCGATCACGAAGGTGTTGCCAACGAGCTTGTGGTGTACCCAGGTTTGGGACATGGATGGGTGGGTTCACCTTTGACCGATAGTTTCAATCACCTTGAAGCATTTTTACATCAATACCTTCCCTGAATGCTCCGCTAGCCGTCAATTTCTTCTGCGCGTTTTTTCGTTATTTTGTTTTTCCCATGCAGGTTCCACTGGCAGAGCGCTTACGGCCCAATACTTTGGATGAATTGGTAGGACAAGAACATCTTACTGGCAAGGGGAGTATTTTGCGCAAAGCAATCGAACAGGGGAAGATTCCTTCCATGATCCTGTGGGGTCCGCCAGGCGTAGGCAAGACCACCATTGCCAATATCATCGCGCACGCACTAAAAATTCCCTTCTACCAACTCAGCGCGATCTCGGCAGGCGTGAAAGACGTTCGGGAAGTGATCGATCATGCAAAGAAACTGCATCATGCCATCCTGTTCATCGATGAAATACATCGATTCTCCAAGAGTCAGCAGGATGCTCTATTGGGAGCCGTTGAAAAAGGAATCATCACGTTAATTGGAGCTACCACAGAGAACCCTTCATTTGAAGTTATTTCCGCGTTACTCAGCAGGTGCCAGGTTTATGTACTGAAGCCGCTGGACGAAGAAGATCTGAAAGCACTCATCCAACACGCGCTGGAAAAAGACGAGACCCTTTCCCAACTAAATATAAAAGTGGCCGAAACCACCGCACTCATCAATATTTCGGGTGGCGATGCCCGTAAGTTGTTAAACCTTCTTGAGCTCGTTTGTGACAGCCTGGAGGAAGGTGGCGAAGCCCGAAAAGAGTTGGTGATTACCGATAAGCTTGTGATGGACATTGCTCAGAAAAGAATCGCTATTTATGACAAGCAGGGCGAGCAACATTATGATATTATTTCTGCCTTTATTAAATCCATCAGGGGTAGCGATCCGAACGCGGGACTATATTGGCTGGCAAGAATGATAGAGGGGGGCGAAGACGTGAAATTCATTGCGAGAAGACTCCTGATCCTGGCAAGTGAGGATATCGGCAACGCCAATCCCACAGCACTGGTCATGGCGAATACCTGCTTTGATGCGGTGAACAAAATCGGCTATCCGGAGTCGGCCTTAATTCTGTCGCAGTGTGTTACCTATCTGGCTTCTTCCCCAAAAAGCAATTCTTCCACAATTGGTATTGGCGCGGCGCAGGAAGCGGTTAGACGTTATGGCGACTTACCGGTTCCGCTTCACATCCGTAATGCCCCCACCCGACTGATGAAGGATTTGGATTACGGGAAAGGCTACCAGTACTCACACAACTACGAAAATAATTTCTCGCAGCAGGAATATCTTCCGGCGGAGATTTCCGGATCCGTATTTTATGAGCCCGGCCAAAATGCAAGGGAAGAGGAATTGAGAAAATTCCTGAAGTTGCTTTGGAAGGACAAGTATAAGTATTGATCAGAGCGGCTGGTACAGCAGCGGAAAAAATTGGCCCTCCATCTTTTCGCCTTTCGCAACAGGAGGAACACCCTCCAGCATCGGCGAATCTGAATCAGACTTCACACCGTCTGCGAATGCATTGATCACAAATGCCCTTCTTGCCTGGTTCGATTTGTTTTCCCCCGATCCGTGCAGGGTCAGTGAATGATGGAAAATGGCTTCTCCAGCCTTTACTTCTACATGCACAGGTTTAAATTCCTTCTTCTGTTCCTCATTCAGATAATCCATGATTCCAAGTAAATCGCCGGCCAGGTTGGGCTTATCGAGCAATCCCCAGCGATGACTTCCGGGCACATATTGCAAGCAGCCATTTTCAACCGTTGCATCGTCCAGGCTACACCAACAGGTGAGGTGCGCAATGGGCTTGGTGCGCGTCCAATATGAATAATCCTGGTGCCATGCCACCACGCCGCCTTTTTTTGGCGGCTTCCAGAACAACTGATCGTGCCAGAACCTAACCGTGCGGTTGCCTAACAGCTGACTGGCAGCAACCAGGAAACGAGGGTTCCACAAAACATCGTGAAATCCTTCAGTAATCCGCCATGCGCCCAGTGCATGGAAAAGAATGGTATCGGCATTGGTGGATTCGTTGGAATGGAACTCGTAAAATAACTCATGTCCCGGATGCTTTGGATCAGCAATCTCGGTCAGCTCTTTTCTAAGTTGAACGATCTGATGCTCATCCAACATCTTCACGCCGCCGAGATAACCATTTTCCTCAAAGAACTCAAGTTGCTCTTGACTGAGTTTATACTGCTCCCACTCATTTTGAAGTGGCCATCTGAATAAATCACCGACGAGGCGGTGAACCTGGCTGAGATCGTTGACTTTCATGGCGCTTATTTCTTGTATCTCAATTTAACAATTTTATCTATGAAACCACCCTCCCCTTTTTCAATTCAATGTATTTCGTCACCACCTCAGGAATGTCTTCCTTGTAATGAGAAATATAAATTAAGGTGACTCCCGTTTCCTCGCAAATGTGGTTGATCAATTTTTTGAGTTTTGACAGTTGAGCAGGATCCAGGCCCTGCCCAGGCTCATCCAGAATTAGCAGCGGCGGGAATTTCACAAGTGCGCGAGCGATCAATGCAAGCCTCTGTTGACTCGCAGGCAGCTGACTCAGTTGGAACTCCGAAAATTTTTCGATATCGAAGAGCCGCAACCATCGCATAACAATTTGTTCCTGCTCCTCACTCAGAATTTTGAACAATCCGATCGTGTCAAAAAAACCGGATGCGACCGCGTCATGGAGCGTTTGACTCATTTCAAAATGCAGGTGCATCTCAGGACTTATGTATCCGATTTTGCTCTTGATCTCCCAGATGGTTTCGCCGGAGCCTCTTCTTCGATCAAATAAAAATATTTCGTTCGCGTAGGCCTGCGGATTGTCGCCTGTAATCAGGCTCAATAAGCTGCTTTTACCGGCACCATTGGGTCCGCTAAGGCACCAGCATTCACCTTTCATTACAACCCAGTTAATTTCATCCAATATTAGTTTACCTCCATACACAAGGTTCACACGATTCATGCGAATCAATTCTTTGAGTTCAAAGTTGCGAAGATGAGCCGCGTACGCTTGCAAGAGTTCCGCTTCAGACGCAGGATCAAATACGTAATCGGAGCCGGCATCGTGCGAATTTTCAAATTCTGATTTGCTCCTCACTGAAACCAATTCTCCACCTCGAAGTGAAGCGATATGCGTCGCTATAGAAGGTATATGCGCCGAACTGGTCATCATGATCATATGAATGCCTCTCAAAATGAGAACTGCAAGAATTTCATCCAGCATTTTTCTTGCTTCCTTATCCAGGCCAACATAGGGTTGGTCCAGCACCACCAAAAATGGATTTTGCAGTAACGCTGCTGCCAGCTGCAGCCGCTTATTTTCTCCGTTGGAAAGTTGTATGAGGGGTTCATCCTGCAATGACTCCAATCCCAGCAGCCGGACGGTTTCAACAAATGGGCCAGATCGGCGAAACGCTTCCTCGCCGAGCCATTGCTTCACCGTCAACGTTGTTTCAGAATCATAAGAATTGTAGCGCTGCTGGTAATAAAAATCAGATGTATTGGAACGATTCTTAAAGTGATGCTGCTGGGCTACAAATACAAGGGGTCCTTCGGCGTCTGATTTTATCATATCGAGTCTTCCCCTGAAAAAATGCTTTCCCACCAGGGTCTCGGCCAATATCGTTTTTCCGCTACCCGATTCTCCTGTAAATACCCACTGTTCACGCCTCCTGATATTAAAACTGATATTATTTAATAATTTTTTCCCGCCGAGGGTGACCGTCAATCCTTCTGCTTCAAGCATAGTTGCATTCATGTTTAAAAATAGCGCAATTCAAGCGCACAAAAATGGTGATCCAATTCGTGAATTTGAAAGTATTTTTGTTGCAAGATGGCCCTGCTTACGCAAGACATATTATTGATACTGAATGAAGCGGATCCGATGGGGTTGATTAAATCCGGTTCGCCGAAAGACGAGTATTTGCCTGAAGCAAAAGCCATTGAAGGCAGGCTTGCCACAATGAGTTCCATCGACGACACCAGGGAACTGGTGCATGGCGTTTTTGCAGATTGGTTTTCAGATGAATTGGCAGGTGAGCCTGCCCGCTATGCTGAACTCGCAGAGCGTATTTATACCCTGAAATCGGCGCAACATGCAAACTCCTTTGACTCAGGTAATTTTATAGAATGGAAATTGAAAACATTTGACAGCCTCAGTCCCAGGGAATTATATGCCATCCTGCAATTGCGTATCGAAGTGTTTTCAATTGAACAAAATTGCATTTACCAGGACGCTGATAATAAAGACTTTGAAGCCTTTCATTTGATGGCCTGGCGACAGGAAAAACTTATCGCATATACGAGACTGTTACCTCCATTTATTGCATACGACGAGGCTTCTATTGGTCGCGTCGTTACCTCTCCTTCAGCGCGCGGTACCGGCATCGGCAGAAAACTCATGGAAGCCTCAATGGCCGCTATGCATCAGCTTTACGGCAAAATACCCATACGCATAGGCGCACAATTTTATCTCGTTAAATTCTACGAATCTTTTGGCTTTGTTAAAGTAGGAGATCCTTACTTAGAAGATGGAATTGAACACATACACATGCTGCTTCAATAGCTTTAGAAGCTTAAAAACCAACCCTCATCAGGCCAATATATTTTCCCCCATTTAAAATATTCTCCTCCACAGTCCGTTATTAATTGTGTCCATTACTTATTGAAAACGTAAATCCGGTATCATGAAATATTTTGTACTCACATGGCTGAGAAAGCGTTATGTTTTTGTCTCAGCGGTACTTCTGCTGGCCTCTTCAAAATCCTATAGCCAGTACGTATTTTTCGGTAAACCCGTTTATGAAATAGGTATTAATATCGGGCCTTCAAACTTCCTCGGAGATGTAGGTGGTACTCAAGGTAAGGGTCAGACCTTTATCAAAGACAACAACCTGTCGATGACAAAGTTGATGAAGGGACTTTATTTTACCGTTCGCCCGAGCGAGTTTATCGGATTTAACCTCGCCGCTAATTTCGGCACCCTTGAAGGATGGGATAGTATCATCGTCGGAAAGGGTGGTCTTGAAGAAGCGCGCAAGGATAGGAACCTCGGATTCCGTTCTTCACTTTGGGAAGTGGGACTTACCGCAGAAATTTATCCAACAGTTTTAATGGAAGAAGACGATCAGGACCTGACGCACAAATTCAGGCCTTATGCAATCCTTGGTGTGGGTGTCTTCCATTTCGATCCCAAGGGACTTTATAACGGACCATATGGACAAGAATGGGTAAGGCTTCAGCCTCTGCATACCGAAGGTCAGGGAATGGCTAATCACCCTGGACGTAAAGAATACAATCTCACCCAGCTGAATATTCCGATGGGTGTTGGTTTGAAGTATTACCTGTCTCAAACCTTAAGCGTAGGTGTTGAAGTGTTGTTGAGGAAGACCTTTACAGATTACATTGACGACGTTAGTACCACTTATGTCGATCCTAATGATTTCTATACTTATTTCGGTGCAGGTTCTTACACTGCACAGGTGGCTGAAGCGATGTCCAATAAAGCGATCGGAGGTTATAGCAGACCTGCATACGGTCCTGGTGACAAGCGCGGCACCACCACAAATAACGATGCCTACTTTTCTGCAACACTTAAACTTGGAATTCGCTTAGGCGGCGATGGTAGTAATAACTACACCAGCCAGACGCGATGTCCCGTGTTGAGGTTCTAGAAGTAGCTTTCCACTACAACATCACTAACCCGATTCGATTCCGGTCAACAGCCGTTGCTCGACAAGATACTTGCGATCCGTACCCAATGAAACATTGGTAGAAAGGGATTCATTCCAGTGTTTCCATCGCAATCAACCACTGCAGGTTCTCTACGGGGCCTGCGGTGGTTACCAGAATGAAATCCAATCCTACCAATATGAAAAAAAATGTACAACTCAACCTCCTGTACATCCGGACTACCATCGTGGTGATCCTGGTAATCCTGGGGTTGATCCTGAACGCGTTCAAATGAAGCGTGGGTCAGTAAAAGATCTTTCAAACATGGAAGCCGGAAAACGCCGGCGAAACTTGTAGAGGCAAAGCATATAATAAAAGAATTAACACCAAGACAGCAAGAAATCACATTCCTGTGAAAAACCAGCTCCTAGTTTAGCTTTTTTATTTCACCATGCTTTGCCTTTTTTATTTTCTCCAACACCCAAATCACCAACGCCGTTACCAACATTCCAATAAGAGAGCCCGCCGCAACATCAGTAAGAAAATGCTGCCCGAGGTACATCCTCGAATAAGCTACACCGACCGCGTAAAAAAAGAGAAGCACCATATTTAACCGGGAAGGAAACAGCCAACTCAGCAACAGTGCAATGCTAAATGCTGAAGTCGTGTGCCCCGAAGGAAAACTACTGAGGAAATAAATTTCAACTCCATCAATGAAATGCAATTTCGAATCATCGTTAAGAATAGCGCGAGGCCTTAATGCATCTCCAAAGAAATAATTCTTCATCACCTGTGCCACGATAGAAGTCAGCGCGTAAGCAGCGAGTGCCTTCCAGCCTGCATTACGATTCCACCAGAATAAAACAACGATGAGCGCGATATAAAATAAGCCATCTCCCAGGTGTGTGAAATACTTGAAGAACTGATCCAGGAATGCATTGTGATGGCCATTGATCCACAAAAGCGTTTCAACTTTTGGAACATTGATGAGTATATAGGCAACCGGTATCCCTGCAAGAAGGTAAAGCGTCCAAAGTAACCAGGTCTTCCTGAGTATTGCGGCCATGTTATGATATTTCCTGTTGAATGATGGTCTGCCTGGCGTTCTTAAAGGGCGAGCTGAATACAAATATGAGTCCCACCAGGGAAACGATCAGGGTGATGAGATAAAACCAAAAGCTGATGGTGATGGCAACCGGTCTGCTCAGTCCGAAATACAAAGCTCCATAGTAAAATGTCAGCTCCCTCGCTCCCAGTCCTCCAATAGTAAAAGGAAAAATAGCCACCACTGAAGAAACCAGGAACACCAGGAGGTATTCTGTATAGTGATCATCAATTCCGATGGCCTTCATGATACATGCAGCACAAACCAATTGCAACATCTGAACCAGCATACCCTCCCAATTCGTGATTTTAAAGCTGGGAAGGAATTCGGCAAAATATCTTCTATAAATGAAATAGTACACCACTGCAGCAACAACCAGGAAAACCAGAACTGAACCGATGATGAAGGGTTGTTTAAAAATGACGAGGGCCAGCACGCCACTCAAAATGCCAAGCGCCACTACGCCACTCACGCGATCCAGGAATACAGCCCAGAATAATTTCTTAATCGCTATTTCAAACCTGCGATTCAAAACAAAGATCTTGTAGCCGTCGCCTCCTATGCCGCCAGGGAGAAACATATTGTAAAACATACCCAGCCAATATAGACGCGTATTCTCCTTGTCGGATAAATTCAAACCCGTATTTCTGAAGAAATGATTCAGTCGAATGGCAGACACCCATTTGGAAATTGTAAAAAATAAACCGGCCAACATGATCCAATAGGGATTGGAATGATTGAACCGATCCATCAAATCAGAAATCTGGATCTTTCGCAAAACCAGGTATAGAAAAAGGGAGCTAAAAAGAATTTTGGCGGTGAGCTTAAGAAGATTCAGCCACCGCTTGTTGTTTGCCATTAAATATGCGTCTTATGGTATATGTTTTCTTATTCTGGCTTTCGAAATATGTACGGACGTTGATCTCGGCCAGGATTCCGATCGTGATCAGCTGTATGCCTCCCAGCAGGAAAATAAGACCCAGGATGAGAATCGGTTTGCCCCAGATATCATGTCCAAGGATCTTGAGAATCAACAAATACAAATTAATAAGAACACCCAGGCCAAAAGAAATGAAGCCCATCGTTCCAAACAGGTGCATGGGTTTCTGAATATACTTCCTGAAAAACACCATCGTTATCAAATCGGCCATGACCCTGAAAGTTCGGCCCAGTCCATATTTCGAGGTTCCGAATCGCCTGGCGTGGTGCTGCACGTCAACCTGTGTGATTTTTGCGCCGGCCATAGCGGCAAGCACAGGAATAAATCGATGGAGTTCGCCATAAAGGCCCAGGTCTTCAGCAATTTCTCTTCTGAATACTTTGAGCGTACATCCATAGTCTTTAATATACACACCCGTCATCCGCCTGATCAGCGAATTTGCGATCTTGCTGGGAATTTTTCTCAGGAACATGCCGTCTTTGCGATTCGCCCGGTTACCCGCCACCACATCCCAGTCTTCGTCCTTCAACTTCGCCAACATCATTGGGATGTCACGCGGATCATTTTGAAGATCGCCGTCCAGCAGAGCAATGTATTTTCCTTTGGCGTGATCAATACCTGCCGTCATTGCCGTGCTCTGTCCATAATTTTTTCTGAGTTCAACTAACCTCACCTGGTCAGTGGCGCAGCGCACAATTTCTTTCGGCGTTGAATCTGATGAGCCGTCGTCTACAAAAACGATTTCATAATCCAGGTTTCTGAGCGCGTCGGAAACGGCAATGATCATGGGCTCGATATTTTCGACCTCATTCATTACCGGAATCACGACTGACAGTTCTTTCATTGTGCAAAGATACATTTTATGGTATATGGTATTGGGTATTAGGTATTGGGAAATACAACTCTATCCCAATACCCAATACCCAATACCTAATACCGTATTTCTTATGCCGAAGGAAACCAATCAACCTCTTTTCCTTCGCCATGCCCATTCAGAAATATTTTTGCTGCTTCATCCCAGTCGTTGATCCGATCGTAATCCTGGATGTCTGCATTATGCGGGGAAGAAAACAGATAAGGCTTGCCTTTGAAGTGAACAAGATTTCGGACGTGATCATCAATCATGAAATCCCCCTGTACCATTCGCTTGTCACCGCAAAGCACCAATTGACGCCAGGAAAAAAATGGAAAATATTCCAGCAGCCATTCTAATTTATCCTTCAGCGAATTTGGAAATTCAGTAGCCGCGGAGACAATGAAAATTTCATACTTCTCGTTCATCTTTTCCAGGGTTTGTACGCTGCCCTTCATAACGGGGAGGTTTCTGAAAAACCCTGGCTCAAACAACCTTGCCCGGATCAGGGCCCGGTGTTCTTCGGGAAATCCCTTTACCCACGAACCACCAATGGTCCGTGCAGGATCAAATCTTCCACCATATTCCTTCTGGTACCATTCGATCATTGCACCCATGGGATCTGCAATCACTTCATCCATGTCTATTAAAACTCTTTTCATGCAATGCTTTTAAGCTCTTCCTTTAAGAATTTAGCCGTATGACTTGATTTTACATCCAACAATCCCTCCGGAATACCCTGGTACAGAACATATCCGCCAGCATCGCCTCCTTCAGGTCCCAGGTCAATAATATGATCCGCCACTTTTATCACATCGAGGTTGTGTTCAATAACCAATACTGTATTGCCACGATCAACCAGTTTGTTGAGCACATCCAGCAAATGCTGAATGTCCTGGAAGTGCAGGCCCGTCGTGGGTTCATCCAAAATGTAAAAAGTCTTACCCGTATCCTTCTTGCCCAGTTCCGTACCGAGTTTTACGCGTTGGGCTTCGCCACCGCTAAGCGTAACCGCAGATTGTCCCAGGTTGATGTATCCCAAGCCCACTTCCTGCAACACCTTGATCTTGCGATAGAGGTAAGGAACAGCCTGGAAAAATTCAACCGCCTCATCTACCGACATATCCAATACGTCACTGATAGATTTTCCCTTGTACCTGATCTCGAGTGTCTCCCTGTTGTACCTCTTGCCGTTGCATTTTTCACAATGCACATACACGTCAGGAAGAAAATTCATTTCGATGACGCGCATGCCGCCACCTTCACACATATCACAACGACCACTTTTAACATTGAACGAAAACCTGCCGGGAGTATAACCCCTGATCTTTGATTCAGGTATGGCGGCAAATAGTTGACGGATATCGGTGAAGAATCCGCAATAGGTTGCCGGATTACTGCGCGGAGTACGGCCAATAGGCGATTGGTCAATTTCAATGACTTTGTCAATATTGTCCAAACCTTTGATGGACTTATATTCCATCGGGTTCATTTTACTCCCGTAAGCATGTATGCTCAGAATAGGATAAAGTGTTTCGTTGATGAGCGTTGATTTGCCACTACCACTTACGCCCGTGACAAGGATCAGTTTTCCAAGCGGTAAAACGATGTCAACATTTTTCAGGTTATTTCCCTTTGCGCCCTTAAGTTCAAGTGTTTTTCCGTTTCCCTTTCTTCGCTCATCCGGCACCGTTATGCTCTTCTCACCCACCAGGAATTTGGAAGTTTCAGAATTGGAATTGAAGACGTGACGGGGATCTCCCTGCGTCACAATTTGTCCGCCAAATTTTCCAGCCCTTGGACCGATGTCCACGAGATGATCTGCCGACAGCATAATGTCTTTATCATGCTCTACAACCAATACGCTGTTACCGAGGTTGCGCAAATTTTTGAGTGCATCTATGAGGCGATGATTGTCACGCTGGTGTAAACCAATGCTGGGTTCATCCAAAATATACGTGATTCCCTGCAACTGGGATCCAATTTGTGTAGCCAGCCGGATGCGCTGGGACTCGCCACCACTAAGGGTTCTGGACGGTCTGTTGAGCGTGAGATAGGTCAACCCGACGTCAAGGAGGAACTGAAGACGTTCCCTGATTTCTTTTAAAACATCTTTCGCGATGGTTCTTTGTTTCTCGCTCAACCTGGATTCCAAATCAGCGAACCACAGTAGTAGCTTGTCCAGGTTCAGATTGCTGAGCTCCGAAATATTTTTATTGTCCACGCGAAACCAGAGGCTTTCTTTTCTGAGCCGGGTTCCTTCGCAGGTGGGACAGGTTTTCAACTCCATGTATTTTTCCACCCAGTCGCGCAACAATTCGCTGGTTGAACTCGCGCTGAACCACCGCTTCACCATATTCACGATTCCTTCGTAGGGCGCATCGGTGGGGGCACCTGCCGCCTCACCATCAACCCCCATGTCTACTTCAACAGCTTCGTCTGCCGCTGCATCCTCCTTTCCGTAAAGCAGGAGATTGAGTGATTTTTTTGGAAGCTCTTTGACAGGCTTGTCGAGATTGATCTTATATTTTTTTGCAAGTTGTTGCACCTGCCTGAATACCCATGCTTCGCGCTCTTCACCAAGCGGTGCTATGGCTCCCTCATTCACGGATTTTGACCAGTCGGGAATAATCGACTCCATGCTCACCTGGTAAACAGATCCGAGGCCCTTGCAGGTTGGACAGGCGCCATAGGGTGAGTTAAATGAAAACGTGTTGGGAGAAGGTTCTTCATAACTGATGCCGGTGTCTCCACACATCAGTTGCCGCGAATATTGGACCACTACGGAGCCTTCCGGAGGGTCTTCACCTTTTGCAGCAGCCTTTACCTGTTTTTTAATTGTGGGCTCGGGTCCACCTTCTACCAACAGAAACATGAGATCCTTGCCTACTTGCAACGTCTTCTGAACACTTTGACTAAGGCGAAGGCGCATCTTTTCGTTCAGTTCCATCCTATCGATCACCATTTCAATGTCGTGGATCTTGTAGCGATCCACCTGCATTTTTGGAACCAGGTCTTTCACTTCACCGTCTATGCGAACTTTCAGGAATCCTTTTTTGCGAATATCTTCAAAGAGTTCCCGGTAGTGGCCCTTTCTACCTCTCACCAATGGAGCAAGCAGACTTATTTTCCTTCCCGTAAACCGGGTGTAAATATTTTCAATGATTTCTTCTTCAGAGAATTTCACCATCTTCCTGCCGGTATTGTAGCTGAAAGCCTCGCCAATCCTGGCATAGAGCAGGCGCAGGAAATCATAAATTTCGGTGATGGTGCCAACCGTTGACCGTGGATTTTTGTTGGTCGTTTTTTGTTCGATGGAAATAACGGGTGAAAGCCCTGTGATTTTATCAACGTCGGGGCGCTCCATATCGCCAATGAACTGACGTGCATAAGCGCTGAAGCTCTCCATATACCTCCGCTGGCCCTCGTTGTAAATGGTATCGAAAGCAAGTGAAGATTTCCCACTCCCACTCACCCCCGTGAATACCACGAGTTTATTTTTGGGAATACGGATATCGATGTTTTTCAGATTGTGTTCCCGCGCACCAAACACTTCTATATATTCCTGGCCGGGAACTTCGGGAATGAGACTCCCGTTTTGCTTTTCTTTTGACATAGGAGGGGGTAAAGTTAGGGATTTGGTTGATTAGGTTGATTAGGTTAATTGAACAGCCCAGTTAACCTAATCAACCTAATCAACCCAATAAACCACAAAAACAATTTTTTATTTAAGTCAGACGTTTTATCTTTACACCAGTTCTTTACAACACTTATCAAGAAAGGCTGAGGGTAATGGCCCGAAGAAGCCTTGACAACCTGCTACCGGCTTGCCGGTAAGTAAGGTGCCAATTCCACCCCGACTCATGTGTCGGGACAGATAAGTCAGAACAAAGCTTACGATATCCATCCATAATATTATAAGCCCTTCTGACTTCAGAAGGGCTTTTTTATTTCCTGCCGGAAACGCAATTGCTCACTCCTTTCCTGATCGGTTGTTGCAGAACACTGTTTATTCAAAATTTTAAAACTGTTTAACATGAAAGCAACAACAAAAGCACTCCACAGCATTCCCGTAGATCCCTTGACCGGCGCCATTTCTGTGCCCATCTACCAAACTTCAACTTTCGTACAGGAAGCCCCGGGTCAGCACAAAGGGTTCGATTATGCCAGAACAAATAATCCAACCCGGCAAACGCTTGAGGAAATCGTCGCCCAGCTTGAAAATGGATCCACGGGCATCGCCTTCGGCAGCGGCCTCGCGGCGATCGATGCTGTTTTGAAACTGCTGAAATCAGGTGACGAAATCATTGCGGTGGATGACATCTATGGAGGTGCATTCAGGCTGTTCACACATGTTTATGAAAAATTCGGCATCAAAGTCAAATATGTGGATACCAGTA
>Ga0157376_10000390_pt1 | contig 28544 bp, 21 predicted proteins | sample M45metaG_FD_121801 | JGI IMG/M metagenome (GOLD analysis project Ga0157376, IMG submission 121801) | Miscanthus rhizosphere microbial communities from Kellogg Biological Station, Michigan, USA - M4-5 metaG | ecosystem: Host-associated > Plants > Roots > Rhizosphere > Soil | place: USA: Michigan...
GAGAATTATCTGGGATTCCCGAATGGCCTTTCGGGAGATGAGCTGGCCAGCCGGGCGCTGCATCAGGCGCGGCGGCTGGGCGCCGAGATCCTCGTGACCCGCAGCGCACTGCGCCTTGATCCCGCCACACGCTCGATCATGCTCGACGGCGAGGAGTCCGTAAGCGCGCAAACACTGATCATCGCCACCGGTGTCACGTGGCGCCGATTGTCGATCGAAGGCTTGGATCGCTTCGTCGGCAAGGGTGTCTCCTATGGGGCGGCACGGAGCGAAGCGAGCAATACCCAAGGCCTGGATGTGCACCTGATCGGTGCCGGGAACTCGGCCGGTCAGGCGGCGCTCTTCTTTGCCAACCATGCGCGTACGGTGACGCTGGTGGTTCGCGGCGATGCCCTGGAGAAGAGCATGTCGCACTACCTGATTGAGCAGATTCGCAGCAAGGCGAACATCAGCGCGGCGCTCAACTGCGAGGTCCAGGGCGTGCATGGCGAAACCCACCTAGCGGCCATCGACATCCTGGATCGCTCCACCGGCGCGGTGCGCCGCCAGGATTGCGGCGGGCTGTTTGTGTTTATCGGCGCGGATGCGGAGACCGAATGGCTGCCGCCCGAGATCGCTCGCGAGAAGCGCGGCTACGTGCTGACCGGGAGTGATGTGGTCCGGTGCGGCTGCTGGCACGCAGGGCGCGACCCGTACCTGCTCGAGACCAGCGTGCCTGGCATCTTTGCTTGTGGCGATGTGCGCTTTAGTCCCGTCAAGCGCGTGGCATCCGCGGTGGGCGAAGGCAGCATGGCTATTGCGTTTACGCACCAGTATCTGCAGCTGGGCCAAACACCGCCCAAGACCGCGGGCTGAAGAGCACAGGAAACCCAGCGCCGGGCTAGTGCAGTTGGCGCAGCCGGCGAAGCGAGGGGAACATCCAGGCCCAGCCTAAGGCCACCGCGACGCTCAAGACACCGCCCACCACCACCGAGGGCACGGTGCCGAACCAGCTCGCCGTCAGGCCGGACTCGAATTCGCCCAGTTCGTTGGAAGCGCCGATAAACATCCAGTTCACCGCGCTCACCCGGCCGCGGAGCGGATCGGGAGTGTTGAGCGGCACCAGGATCCCACGGATGTTGACGCTGAGCATGTCGCCGGCTCCGCTCAAGACCAGCGCGCCGATCGACAGCGGCAGGCTCCGCGACAGGCCAAACACGATCATCGTGATGCCGAACAGCGCCACGCCCCCCAGCATGGCGCGGCCGGCGTGATCGCGCAGCGGCCGCACCGCCAGGAGCGCAGCCGTCAGCGCCGCACCGATGCTGGGCGCCGCGCGCATCAGGCCCAGGCCCTCAGGACCGGTGTGCAGGATGTCGCTGGCGAAAATCGGCAGCAGCGCCACCGAGCCGCCGAACAGCACGGCGAACAGATCGAGCGACAGCACGCCCAGCACCAGCGGGTTGTGGCGCACGAAGCGCAAGCCCTCGAGAAATTGCCGCATGCCGCCCGCTTCCGGGGGAGCCTTCGGTCGCGTGTCGGCGCGGATCATCAGCATGAGCACGAGCGTGCCGGCGTACATGATCGCGCAGCATCCGTACACGACCGAAGCGCCGGCGAGGTACAGAAATCCGCCGATCACAGGTCCTGCCACCGAGGCCAGCTGGAACAGCATGGAATTGAGCGCCACGGTTTTCGGGAATCGCTCGCGCGCGACCAGTCCCGGCAGCATGGCCTGCATGGCCGGACCCCAGAAGGCGCGCGTCGCGCCAAATACGCTGAGCGTCAAGTAGATCAGCCAGGTCCGCCTCACTTCGTAGATGCTGAGCATCAGCAGGGTGAGCGCGCAAAGGATCTGCCCGAGGTACGCACAGCAGACCACCGCGCGACGCGATGCACGATCGGCCACGTGCCCGCCCACCAGCACCAGCAGGATGAAGGGCAAGAATTCGCTCAGTCCCACGATGCCGAGCGAGAGCGGAGTGCGCGCCAGCGCGTAGACCTGCCAGCCCACCGCCACCGCCAGCATCTGCCCGCCCAAGGTCGCAAAGCAGCGCCCGACGATGAAGTACACCGCATTGCTCCGCGGCGGCGCCGGAGCGCTGGGCGGCAGCAATTCGAGATCCAGAGAATTGCTCAAGCGTGCAGCGCCGCGAACCGCATGATCGCGCGCGCCACCTGCGAGGGCTGCTCGTAGGGCATCAAGTGCCCGGCCTGCGGGATCGACTCGATGGCCACTCCCGGCATGCTCTCGCGCAGGCGGGTTGGCGCATCGGTATTGAGCACGCGGCGTGCGTGGGCCGATTCCTGGCCGTACAGGAGCAGCTGCGGTGCGCGTATCCGCGCCCAGCAGGCCTCGAGATCGGCGCGCCCGTAGCGGATGGGCGATCGCATCTGCTGTCGCGGGTCGGCGAGCATCTCGTGGCCGCCCTCGACCTTCCGAGTCCAGACCTCGGCAAGAAAGCGCGCATGCGCCATGGGCAGCCAGCCATTCGCACGCTTGAGCGCAATGACGAGCTCCTCCAGATCCGCGTAACGGCGCGCCGCGGGAGGATTGCGCAAATTATCAAGCCAGCCGGCGATCAGCCCGGGAAGTTCTGCGGGCGGGAGCTCCGGCATGCCGTAGCCTTCCATGTTGATGAGCCAGCGCACGCGCTCCGGGCGCACTCCCGCATACATCGAGGCCACGGTCCCGCCCATGCTGTGGCCGATGAGACGCGCCGGGGACTGCGGCGAGACCTGCTCGAGCAGCCAGTCGAGTTCGGCCAGGTGTTCCGGGAACCAGTAGTGCGCCTCGTGTCGCCCGCTCTGACCGTAACCGGGCCAGTCGATCGCCAGCAGCGGCCATTCGTCCGGGAGCCTGTCGACCAGCAGCTGCCAGGCCGCTCCGCAATCCATCCAGCCGTGCAGCAGCACGATCGGTGAGCTGTCGGCAGGACCCCAGCGCAGCACCGAGATGTTTCCCTCGCGCCCGCTCAGTTCCAACCTCTCCGCCACGCGACGTGGGGCGTAGACCTCGCGGACTTCCACGTCAGCCGCGCTCATCAGGCGGCCAGGAAGCTGCGGTAGGCAGGATTTGCGGTTTCCTCGGTGTAGGGATAGCCGAGCGCTTCAAGGTGGCTCAAGAACAGCTCGCGCCCGGCCTCGGGCACCTGGATGCCGGCCAGCACTCGGCCGTAGTCGGAACCGTGATTGCGATAGTGGAAGAGCGAAATGTTCCAGGTGGTGCCGATGGCCTTGAGGAACTCCAGCAGGGCGCCGGGGCGCTCCGGGAATTCAAAGCGGAACAGGCGCTCATCGGCCAGGCCGCGCCCGCCGCCGCCGATCATGTAGCGCACGTGGAGCTTTGCCATCTCGTTGCCGCTCATGTCGATGACGCCATAGCCTGCCTTGCCAAGGCGCGCGATCACCGTCGCGGCGTTCTCCTGACCCGGCTGCAGCCCAAAGCCCACGAACAGCTGCGCGCGCTCGGTGCTCTGGTAGCGGTAGTTGAATTCGGTGACGTTGTGCTGGCCCAGCGCACCGCAGAATCGCAGGAAACTTCCGGGCTGCTCGGGAATCTCCACCGCCAGCAGTGCCTCGCGCCCGGCGCCCAAGTCAGCGCGCTCGGCGATGTAGCGCAGCCGGTCGAAGTTCAGATTCGCGCCGCTGTTGATGGCCACGAATCGCTGACCCGCCGTCATGTTCCTGGCGGCATAGCGCTTGATGCCCGCCACCGCCAGCGCGCCGGCGGGCTCGAGAATCGCGCGCGTGTCCTCGAAAACATCCTGGATCGCCGCGCAGATCTCGTCGGTATTGACGCGCACCACCTCGTCCACGTAGCGACGGGCGAGCGCAAAGCTTTCCTCACCCACGCGCCGCACCGCCACGCCATCGGCGAACAGTCCCAGCTGAGCGAGCGTCACTCGCCGGCCGGCCTTGAGCGATTCATACATGGCCGCCGCGTCCTCCGGCTCCACCCCGATGATGCGCACCTGAGGGTGGAGCGGCTTGACGTAGGCGGCGATGCCGGCGATCAGCCCGCCGCCGCCGACCGGCACGAAGATGGCATCGAGCTCCCCTGCGGTCTGCCGGATGATCTCCATGCCGATGGTGCCCTGCCCGGCGATCACGTCCGGATCATCGAACGGATGCACGAAAGTTAAGTGCTGCGCGCGCGCGAGTTCCATGGCGTGCTCGAAGGCGGCATCGAACACATCGCCGTGCAGAATGACTTCCCCGCCGAGGTCCGCCACCGCCTGCACCTTGATGGCCGGCGTGGTTTGCGGCATGACGATGACCGCGCGCACCTGGCGGCGGCGCGCCGCGAGCGCTACGCCCTGCGCATGATTGCCCGCGGAGGCGGTAATGACCCCGTTGGCCGCCGCCTCGCCCAGCTGCGCCAGCTTATTGTGGGCGCCGCGCAGCTTGAACGAAAATACCGGCTGCAGGTCCTCGCGCTTGAGGCGCACCTCGTGGCCCAGGCGCCGGGAAAGGCGCGGGGCCGGGTCGAGCGGCGATTCGATCGCCACTTCGTACACTTTGGCGGTCAGGATGCGCTGCAGGTACTCATCGCTCATGGGAGCGAAGCTTAAGGCATCCTCAAGGAAGCCGTCGGCCCCGGGTGGCGACGGTAGATCAAAGACGCTTAAAGGTCTTCAGGCCTGTTCGGCGTCGGGTTTGAACACGAAGCGGAAGCTGACCTTGCCGATCGTCAGCACGTCGCCCTCGCGCAGCGTCTGGCGCTGCACGCGCACGCCGTTGACGAACACACCGTTGGTGCTATTCAGATCCTCGACCGCCGTGGCGCCGTCGGTCATCAGTACCACGGCGTGGTGACGGCTGACCGATTCGGATTCCACGCTCATGTCATTGTCAGGTGTGCGGCCGATGGTGGTGCGCCGAGTAAGCACCTGCACGATGCCCGCGTCGCCTTCGGTGCGCACCAGCAGGCGTTGGCCACTTCGCGGCGTGGGGACAAGGGTGGTCACATCGGACTCGCGCACGACGGGCGCTGCCCGCTCAGTCATTAAGCTGCCTGGACCGTCGCTGGCGTGGCGATCAGCGCGCGCCAGCGCATCGCGCAGCGCCCGCTTGGATTCCTGCGCCTCCTGAAGTTCCAGCTGCAACCGGCTCAGGGCCTGGGCGCCCTCGGCGAGCTGACTCTCCAGGGCGCTGATGCGCTGCCGCGATTCCGGGTCCGGACCGAATGGGACCATCGCCGGCATGGCAGGTTCAGGCGCGCGCTCGTCAGTGCCCGGAAATGGTTTGCCGAAATGGCGATCGCCACTCCCGCCCCGGCTTAAGGCCTGGGCCAGCTGTTTGTTGGCGCGCTCGAGCGCCATGCCATGATCCACGCGTTGCGATTCGGCTTCCATTTGCAAGGCACGCAGTCGCTCATCACGTTCATCGAGCGCCTGCTCGCCCTCGCGCAGCATGCACTCGAACACCTGGCGCTGCGCTTCGGTGCGCTGCAAGGCTTCGCGGTGCCGCGCGACCTGGCGCTGCAGATCGGTGAGGTCCTGCTGGTGGCGGGCTAGCGCCCGCTCGCGGTGCGCACGCTCGCGCTCACCATCACCTTGGCCGCGCTTTTGGGCGATGGCGGCAAGGTCAGCACGCGCCCGCTCCAGCCGCGCCTTAAGATCGTCGCGTTCCGCGGTGTCCAGAAAATGCTGCTGCGAACGGGCTGACATCTGCTCCGTTAACTCTGCGATACGCTGGTCTCGCTCTCCCAGTTGGCGCTCCAGCTGCACGAGCTTCAGGTCAACTTCGCCCGGTGTCTGGTCGAAACTTCCAAGCTTGCCCGACAGCAGGCTCAAATCGTGCTGTAGTCGGTCGCGGCTGGTGGTGACCGCAGCCAAGTTCTCCCGCAGTGCGGCGATCTCTTCCTTGCAGGCCTCAAGCTCGCGTTCCTGGTGAGCGTGCTGTGAATCCTTGGTCTGCTGGAGCTGTTCGACGACCTGCAACTTGCTGGCACGCGCATTGAGTTCCGCCTGCAGCTGATCGCGGTGATTGGTCAGCATCGCCACGCTCTCGCGGAGCGATCTCACCTCTTCGCGATAGGCGCGCAAGGGATCCTCTGCGTTGGATCCCGAACCCGATGAATGCTTGCCGCGTGAGGGCTTGACCCAGGTATCGAGCGGGGAAGCGGGTGAGGCCGGGGGATAGTCAGCGGTCGCTTCGAATTCGGCGGCCGCGGCACGCGGTCCGGGCGGGGTGGTACTCATAGCAGATGAAGTCTACCCTCGGCGCCAAGCCCCTGATTTGGTTCACTTCAAATTTGGGAGCTGTGTCCTCAAACTGTGCCGATCGCGCCGAAAAACTCAATTAAATCAGAAAGTTGACGGCCGCCCGGAGCCACAGGGAACGCCTGAGGGTCGGCGCCGGCAAGCGGTAGTTCACGGAAATTGATTTTCAGTGCCTGCAAGGCCTCAAGCGCCTTAGGGGAGGCACCCGTGCAAACCAGCCGTCGCAGCAGCGACCGGGGCCTTAACTTCTCCATGGCGATGGCCGTTTCGACACCTTCGGCGTGTGCCACAACATCGACCTCGCGCTGGCGCATCGAGTCGAGAAAATCGGTAAACGCCAGTGCGAACTGCTCCGCCCCGGCGTTGGCGCCCGCACCATCGGACTCCCCGTACCCAGGCAGATCGGGAGCGTAGATCGAGCGGCTCTCCCCTAAGGGACCAAGCAGCGGCAGGAAGAAGCGACCTTTGCCCTCGCGTCCCGGAATACACAGCAATGCCGCCGCCTCGTCGAACCCGCCGCCGGGCGGAATCGCCTGATGGACGTGGAGCTGCCCGTAGCGGCAGTCGAAATACGCACGGCGCAGGCGGGCCGCAGGGTTCATTTCGATTCCTCCGAATCTGCGTGCAGGCGATGTAGGAAGCGGTGCACCAGGGGCGCTGCGATCACGCCGGCGATTGCCAGCACGGCGATGCCGGAAAAAAGTGCATAAGTACCGGCGAAGAACTTGCCTGCGAAGGTTTCCGGGCTGGCCAGTGGCCCCATACCGGAAAGGATCATTGCCGCATTTTCGTAAGAGTCGATCCAGGACAGCCCCAGAAAGCGATGGTAGCCAAGCATGCCCGCAAACAGGGCGATGCCTATCAGTACCACTCCAATGCCGAGGCTTCGCAGCTGACGGCGCAGATAACGCGGCAGCACCGCGACTGGTTCCGAGACGCGTTCGTAGGAAAGCGGATCTCTTTTCGCGGCCATAGTCGGACGACTCTCAGCCATCATGCTGCATCGGTAAATAATAGGCGATATGCATTAGTTTCAGTAGCCTCGTAGCGGTCCACGCCGGTGGCCACGGCGACACTTTGCGCGCCCTAAGGCCCGCGCTTCCCGATGGCGCAGTCTAAGCTTGGCGGCGGGAGATGTTCATCATTATGGCCGGGATGAATACCGCACTCTTTACGCTTGCCCTACTGGGCCTCGCGGCCACCGCCGCCGCACGAAGTTCGACTGCGCCCGAGGGCAATGCCGAGGCGGCCGTGGCTTTGCCCGACGATGCGACACTCGAAGCCTCTGGCGCGCGCTTCGGGAAAATCTCCATTCACAACGGGCAGATCTTCGATGAGAACGATCCGCGCGAAAATCATGGGCTCTATCGTCTTGCCAATCGATTTCATCTCCACACCCGTACCAGCGCAATAAAAGCCGCACTGCTGTTTCGGACTGGCGAGCCCTATCAGGGACGGCTGCTCAAAGAAACAGAGCGTAACCTCCGGCGACTGAATTTCTTGCGTGAACCCACCGTCCGTGCCGTGGCCTGGCACGATGGGGTGGTAGACATTCTGGTCGAAACTCACGACGTGTGGACGTTGCAAATCGGTCCGAGCTATTCACACGGCGGCGGCAAGAGCGCCGCATCGGTGGAGGTCAAGGACGAAAATTTTTTTGGTTTTGGAAAAACTCTGTTAGTGGGCTACGGCAGCGACGTCGATCGCCAGTCCACCTACTTCGAATGGCAGGATCCGTCGGTGCTAGGCAGCCGTTGGCAGGACGCGCTGCATTGGGCAAACAACAGTGACGGCCACGACCGCAGCCTGCAGATCTATCGGCCCTTTTATGCCATGGATGTGCAGCATAGCGCCGGGTTAACGATCACGGACACCGTGGGTACAGACACGCGCTACCAGCTGGGCATACCTTACGACCATTACCTGCACGCGTTGCGCCTGTTCGATACCTACGCCGGCTGGTCGCCGGGCCTGCGCTCGGGCCACACCTTGCGCATCAGCGCGGGCTGGCACAGCGAGCATGACACTTTCAGCCCAATTTTCAGCGGCGATCCCCCTGTCAACGCCGCGCTTGCACCCATCCCCGCCAACCGCGATTTGGTCTACCCGTACCTGCAGACCGAGTGGCTGACCGACAGCTTCGCGACCACCCACAACTTGAATCTCATCGGCCGCACCGAAGATGTGCATTTCGGTGCCTCCGCAACTGTTCAGCTGGGGGTGGCTTCACCGGCATTTGGGGCCGATCGCCATGCGCTGGTGACCAATGGCCACGGCCGCTATGGCTGGAATCTATCCGCCCACCACCAGCTCTTCGCTACTGCCAGCTTTGCGGGTCGACTCGAACAAGGCCGGGTCGACGATCTGCGCGCCGGTACCAATTGGGCTTGGTACTGGCGCACTTCCCGACGCAGCCTAACTTACGTCCGCGTTGCCGGCGACACAGGAAACAGACTTGATTTGGACCATTACTACCTGCTCGGCGGTGACAATGGACTGCGCGGCTACCCGCTGCGCTACCAGCAGGGAAGCAGCCGCGTCCTATTCACGGCCGAGGAACGCCTCTTCACTGGCTGGACCATCTGGCGGCTGTTTGACGTTGGTGGTGCCGCATTCTTTGACGCCGGCCGCACCTACGGCGCCAACCCCGTAGACACACCGCAACTGGGCTGGCTGCGCGACTTGGGAGTTGGCATACGGCTGGGCAACAACCGCTCATCGCTAGGCAATATCATCTATATCGACGTAGCCGCTCCACTCGACGGCGAAAACATTAAGCGACTGCAACTTCTAGTGGGCGCCTCGGCTACCTTCTAGGCGCGGGGCAGCCTGCATCACAGGGCCTTGAGTTAGATTATGTGTTATTCAGAAAGCACAGTGCCCGCCACGAATCACGACCGCGAACCCGCCTTTTGTCTTGCCAGTGGTAAAGCGCTGCGTCACACTCAATCTTCGGACACATGAAATCACACCAAGAAGTCCCACGCCCCGAATGATTCTCCCTGCGAGCACCAACCGCCCATGAGCAGCGGCGCCGCCCTGCAATTGGCGCACAGCGCGCTGGACGAGGACGCCTGGGACGACCTGCTCAGCTACATCGAAGAGCGGCGCGTCATACCGATCGTGGGACCGGAGCTGCTGCAGGTCCGCACCGACAAGGGCCCTCGGCTCTTGTACGACTGGCTGGCGGAAAAGCTCGCCGGTCGACTCAATGTCGACGTTAGCGAACTGCCGCAGCCCTATACGCTGAACGATGTGGTCTGTTACTTCTTAGGCGCGCGCGGCCGGCGCGAGGAAGCCTACGTGCGCCTGCGTGGCTTGCTTAAGGACGCGTCTTTCGAGCCCCCGCAGGCGCTGCGACGACTGGCCGCCATCCCGGAATTCGACCTGTTCGTCACCACCACCTTCGATCCTCTGCTCGAGACGGCTATCAACCTGGAGCGCTTCGCGGGCGCGCCCTCCACCGAAGCGCTCTCCTATTCGCCGAATCGCGTCATCGACCTGCCTAGCGAACGCGACCAGCTGACGCGGCCGGTGGTCTACCACCTGTTCGGCAAGGTTTCAGCGTCTCCTACCTATGTGATTTCCGACGAGGACCTGCTGGAGTTCATCTGCGCGCTGCAGAGCGAGCACCTGGCGCCGGAAAGGCTGTTCCACGAGCTCGAGCACAACCACCTGCTGTTTATCGGCAGCAACTTCACCAATTGGCTGGCCCGCTTGTTCCTGCGCATGGCCAAGCGGCAGCGGCTTTCGGACCCGCGCGATGTCGGCGAGATCATGGCGGACAGTTACACCAGCGATGACGAGCGCCTGGTGGCCTTCCTGCAGCAGGTTTCCGTCCGCACCCGCATTTATCAGGGCGCCGAGCGCTTCGTGGACGAGCTCCACGACCGGCTGGCGGCGCGCCGCAAGCCCGCGGCTGCCGCTGCACCGGCCGCCGCACCGCTCCGCTTCGTGCCTCCGGCACGCGACATGCCCGACAACGCCGTGTTCATCAGCTACTCGCGTGAAGACCTGCCCGCGGTGCAACAGATCAAGGCCGGGCTGGAAGCGGCCGGAGTCACCACCTGGTTCGACATGGACCGGCTCGAGGGCGGCGATGACTACGATCGCAAGATCCAGCGCAACATCGCGCGCTGCTCGTATTTCATTCCGGTGGTCTCAGCCAACACGCAGCGGCGTCTCGAGGGCTACTTCCGGCGCGAGTGGAGCTACGCCATGGACCGCGTGCGCAATATGGCCGATGGCGCGCTGTTCATCCTGCCCGTGACCATCGACGGCACCACCGCGGCAGACGCCCTGGTGCCGGACAAGTTCAAGGCCCTGCACTTCTCGCAACTGCCGGGCGGCAGGGTGCCCGAGGAGTTTGCACAGCGGCTGCGCGACTTCATGAAGGCCCGCCAGCTGTGAGCGCTCAGCCGGAGATCGAGGCACCCGACCCGGCTGAGCCGGCGATCGATGCACGCCACCCCTGGCTGGGTCTGGCCTCGTTCACCGAAGAGACGCGCGCCTACTTCTACGGCCGCGATGAGGAAGTAGCCGAACTGGCGCGCCGCGTGCAGCGCAAGCTACTGACCGTGTTGTTCGGCCAGTCGGGACTGGGCAAGACCTCGATACTGCAGGCCGGCCTGGTGCCGCGCCTGCGCGACCAGGGTTACTGCCCGATCTACGTGCGCGTCGATTACGGGCGCGACGCGCCCGAGCCTGCCGAGCAGATCAAGCAGGCGATCGCCCGCACCGCGCGGCGCGCCGGCGAATGGACTCAGGCAGGCGTGGCCGCCGCCGGCGAATCGCTGTGGGAGTTCCTGCACCATCGCGACGACGTGCTGCGTGATGAGTCCGGAAAGACTCTGATCCCGCTGGTGATCTTCGATCAGTTCGAGGAAATCTTCACGCTCGCGCAGAGCGATGACTTTGGGCGCGCGCGCGCCGCCGCCTTCATTTCGGATCTCGCGGACCTGGTTGAAAACCGGCCGCCCCACGCGATCGAAGCCAAGCTGGAGTCGGACGATGAGATGGCCGAGCGCTTCGATTTCGCGCGCAGCGACTATCGCGTACTGATCTCGCTGCGCGAGGACTACCTGGCGCCGCTGGAAGGATTGAAGGGCGTGATGCCGAGCATCACCCAGAATCGTCTGCGCTTGGCGCCCATGACCGGCACCCAGGCCATGACCGCGGTCATGCGGCCAGGCAAAGGGCTGGTGACCGAGGAAGTGGCCGCTGCCATCGTGCGTTTCGTGGCGGGCGGCGCCGAGCTGGCGAATGCCGAGGTGGAGCCCTCGCTCTTAAGCCTGATCTGCCGCGAGCTCAACGACGCGCGCTTAGCGCAGGACCGCAGCGAGATCTCCCTCGACCTGCTAGCGGGCTCGCACGCCACGATCTTGAGCAACTTCTACGAGCGCGCTCTCGAGGACCAACCCGCCGCCGTCCGCCGGGTCATCGAGGATGAGCTGCTCACGGTCTCGGGCTTCCGCGAGAACGTTGCCGAAGAAAGCCTAGTCAGTAGTTTCGCGGCCGCGGGCGCGGCGCCCGGAACGCTGCCACTGCTCGTTAACCGCCGCTTGCTCCGAATCGAGGAGCGGCTGGACGCGCGCCGCGTCGAGCTCACCCACGATGTGCTGTGCGGTGTGGTCAAGTACAGCCGCGATCAGCGCAAGGAGCGCGAGGCGCGCGCCGAGACCGAACGCCAGCTCGCAGCGCAGCGCGAGCGTGAACAGGCGGCGCGCGATGCGCTGGTGCGCGCCCGCAAGGTGGCCACGGTGTGCGGACTGCTCGCCTTGGGCGCGGTGGTAGCGGCCATCATTGCCTACGTGAACACGCAGCGCGCGCACCGCGCCGAGGCCCAAGCGGTACAGGCGCGTGCTGGCGCCGAGCACCTGCTCGGCTACCTCACGGATGATTTCGTGCGCGAGCTCGAGAGTTTCGGGCGGCTGGATGTGGTGGCGGAATTCGCCAAGCGCCAGATCGACTACTTCCACAGCCTGCCCGAATCCCTCAAAGGCCCGGACACCGTACGCAACGGCGCACTGGCGATGGTGCATTACGCGCGCGCTAAGCGCGTGCTGGGCGATCCGGACGCCGCCAAGACCACGGCCGCAGAGGCGGTGCGCCTGCTCGAGCAGCGGCGCGCGGCGGGAGACGATTCCGAGTCGGTCATCGTCGCCCTCGCCCTTGCCTACAGCACCCAATCTCAGATCCAGGAATTCCTCAACGATCCGAACGTGCTGTCGAATTCCCTGCGCGCGGTCAGTCTTCTCAAACCGCTGGTGCAAACCGCCAATCCGTCGGTCACTGCCCGGCGGGCGTATGTCGAGGTGCTGGTCCGGGTCGGCTTTGAGCAACTGCGCAGCGGGCGATTTGAGGAGGCGGCCCACTCCCTGCAGCTGTCCGCCAAGTACGCCTCAGAGCTGGGTGCGCACGACCTGAGCGATTTCGGCATGGCCGCCTACTTCGCCGAGGCCGACGCATGGCGGGTCGAGGCGCTGCTGCGGCTCGGCCGGGTGGATGAGGCGCGGCGCGTGGCCAATGAAGCCGTGGCGATGGCGGACAAGGTGCTGGCGCAGCGTCCTGGATACCGGCTCGCGCTGCATGCTCAGCAGCTGCTGGTAGGCCAGCTCGCGGGCCTGTCCATGCTCGAACTCGATCCGCTGGCCGCCATTCCCAACGGCAAGCGCGCCATGCAGATTTCCCTGACCCTGCTGGACTTTGATCCGGGGAACATCGTGACCACCAACAACCTGGCGGTGGCACGCACGTTCCTGGGTGATATGTACTGGACGGCGGGAAGAATGCGCGAGTCGCTGCCCTACTACGACCAGTCGGTGAAAGACTCGCTGGCCGTGGTCTCCGGTGGCGCCAACCTATATGTCACCAGCTTCTACACCCTGGCCTACGTCGCCTTGCGGCACGCGCAGCTTGGCGATAATGCCGGCGCCGGAATGATCATCGACTGGGGCAAACCGTACGTGGCCAAACTCCGGGCTAGCGAGCCGAAGGGCAGCATCGCGCTGGCCTACGTGGACATGATGTACCGCCTGGCCGTGGCCAGTATGGCGCAGCAGCGCGATGATCACGCGACCGCCCGGCACATTGCCGGCGACATACTGAAGCAGTTGCAACAGCTCAAGGTACAGGCGGGCCCGGTCGAAGATCAGCAGCGCACCCTAATCTTCGCGGCGGGCATTACCGATGGGCAGTCCGCCGTCATTCAGAAAGACTACGCGAGCGCCGAGCAATCGCTGCGCGCGGCGCTCACAGCGCGTCAAGCCCAGGGCACCTCATCGATGGACGACCTGCGCTCGGAGGGTGGCTTGACCTCATGGTTGGTCATGGCGCTGGTTCCCCAGGGCAAGTCAGCTGAATCCGCAAAACTGATCGCGCCGGTCGTGAAGTATGAGCGCGGACTTGCCGCGCGCAATCATGGCGATGCCTGGGTGCCGTTCGAGCTGGCAGCCGCGTTGTACGCCCAGGCCCTAACCGACCACACGCAGGCCCCCGCGCTGCTGCGTGAAGCCGGGGCACTACTCGACGCGCTGCCGGCTGACATACTCGCCATGCATGACACGCGTCTCCTTCGCGATTACGTGAACGCGGCACGCGGCGCCGCGCACTAGTCTTAAGATGCCGCGCGCCTACGCGCGCCGGCCGGCCCGCGTTAGAACATGCTGGACGGGTCGATGTTGCCACCGTCCTTAGGATCGCGCGAAGGAATGAACTCGCCGGTGATCATGGCCTCATACCCCTGACCAGGTCCCACCATCGGGTAGACCCCGGCGTCGGGATCAATAATCACCTCTAAGAACGCGGGCCCTTCGAAGGCAAGAAACTCCGCGATCACGGCTGGCACATCTTGCTTGCGATCGAGCCTACGAGCGTAGCGAAAGCCATCCGCCTGGGCGGCCTTGATGAAATCCTTCTTGTGCAGCGACTTGTCGCTCCCGGACAGCCGCCCCTTGAAGAACAGCTTCTGCCACTGCTTGACCATGCCATCGCCAAAGTTGTTGAGCACCACCACCTTGACCGGCAGATCGTAGGTGGTCACGGTCTCGAGCTCGCCGATGTTCATGCGAATGCTGGCATCGCCGTCGATGTCGATGACGAGGCGCCCGGGACTGGCCACCTGCGCACCGATCGCCGCCGGCAGACCAAAGCCCATCGTGCCCATGCTGCCCGAGGTCAGCCAGCGCCGCGGCGCGCCGAAATCGAACATCTGCGCGGCCCACATCTGGTGCTGGCCGACGCCGGTGGTGATGATTGCCTCCCCGCGCGTGTGGCGGTTGATCTCCTCGATCACGTACTGCGGCTGCACTAGCTCACCGCTCCGCTGGTAGTTCATGCCGTAGCGCTGCTTGAGCGCTGCGACGTGGGCGTGCCAATGCTGGTAGTTGCGCTGCCGCGCCGCGCGCAGCACCGCGGCCTGCAGCGACTTGAGCGCATCAGGCAGCAGCCCGACGTGGCTCCAGCGCACGCTCTTGACCTTGTTGATCTCGGAGCGGTCCACATCCAGGTGCGCGATCGCGCGCGCGGCACGCGCGAACTTCTGCGGGTTGCCGGCCACCCGGTCATCGAAGCGCGCCCCGACCGCGATCAGGAAGTCGCAATCCTCGACCGCGTAGTTAGCCGCGGCCACACCGTGCATGCCCAGCATGCGGAGCGAAAGCGCGTGCGTGGTATCGACGCTGCCGATGCCCATCAGCGTCGTGACCACCGGAATGTTCAACGCCACGGCAAACTCGGTCAGCGCGGCGGAGGCCTCGCCGTTGATCACGCCGCCCCCGGCGTAGATCAGCGGGCGGTGCGATTCGGACAAAAGCTCAACGAAGGCAGCCTGCTGCTCAGGACTCACTGTGTTGGCGGCCAACTCGGCATGGCGGCGCCGGTATCCCGGAATCGGTAGCGTGCCCTCGCCACGATAGTTCCCGGTCCAGTTCTGCACGTCCTTGGGGATGTCGATCACCACCGGTCCCGGCCGGCCGGTGCGCGCGATCTCGAAAGCCGTGCGCATGGTCGCTTCCAGCCGGCTCGGGTCGGTCACCAGGAACACGTGCTTGGCCACCGGGCCCATGAGCGCGGCCACCGGCGCTTCCTGGAAGGCATCAGTGCCGATGGCCGCCGCAGGCACCTGCCCGCAGATGACGACGATGGGCACCGAATCGGCCATGCAATCGCGCACCGGCGTCACCGTGTTGGTTGCCCCGGGGCCCGAGGTCACCAGGCAAACGCCCACCCGGCCGCTGGCGCGGGCGTATCCCGCGGCCATGAACCCTGCTCCCTGCTCGTTGGCGGGAACGATCAGGGGTATCTCGCGCTCGCCCGTGCGGCGCTGCGCCTCGTTGAAGGTGAACACGGCATCGTAGGTCGGCAGGATCGCCCCGCCGCTGTAGCCGAAGATGGCGGTTACGCCCTCATCGGCGAGCACCTGGACGATCATCTGCGCACCGCTCATCGCCTCACCGGCGAGGGGGTGCTTAGCGGCCTTGTGCTGCTGCGGAATGGCGTCCATGGGCAGAGCCTAGCAGCTTGGCGCAGTTGCACAAACTTGGCTATTCTGAAGGCCCGAACCCAGCTCTTGGCGAGCACTTCTCCAACCTTAAAGGCCATGCGCCACATCATCGGCATACTGCTGCAGAACGAGGCGGGCGCACTGGCGCGGGTCGCCGGCATGTTTTCCAGCCGCGGCTACAACATCGAATCGCTCTCGGTGGCGCCGACCGACGATCCGACGGTATCGCGCCTTACACTCGTCACCACCGGGTCGGATGCCGTGATGCTGCAGATCATCAACCAGCTGAACAAGCTCATCGATGTGGTGCGCATCGATGATATGACCCGCGGCGAGCACGTGGAGCGCGAACTGGTGCTGGCCAAGCTCAAGGTCGATCCTGCCCGGCGCGACGCCCTGCGCGGCTACGTGGTGCGCACCGGCGGCCGCGTGCTCGATCCATCAACCGACAACTTCATCGTCGAGCTGCTCGGGAGCGAGGCCGAGGTGAACGGGTTCATGCACGAGGTGGCTGCGCACGGTGAACTGCTCGAGGTGGTGCGGAGCGGTGCGCTCGGCATCAGTCGCAGCGCCCGGGCGTTGCGCCTGGTGACCCCCGCTTAAGTATCAGGCCGGCCGGCCGCGCAGCGTGGTCAGCCGCCCATCTTCTTCGGCGGCATTGACGTTGCGGGCCAGCTGTTCGCGTTGCGTGCGCGCCCAGCCCGACACCGCCCCTACGGGCATCGGCCGGCTGACGTAGTAGCCCTGGGCAAAATCACAGCCCAGGCGCAGCAGCCCGCTCCATACCTCGGGCGTCTCGATGCCCTCGGCCACCACCTTGAGTCCAAGGCTGTGTCCCAGCTCGATCGTGGTGCGCACGATCGCCTGGTTGCTGGTGGAGCGATCCAGGTTGCTCACGAAGCCCCGGTCGATCTTCAGCTCATCGACCGGCAAGGCGTGCAGCTGCGCGAGGCTGGAGTGTCCGGTGCCGAAGTCGTCGATGGCGAAGCGCACGCCGCCGGTGCGCAGCTGCTGCATGATCTGAGCGGCCAGCTGCGGCTCGCGCATGATCGCGCTCTCGGTCACCTCGAGCAGCAAGCGCGTGGCCGGCACCTGGTGCTCGCGCAGCATCGCGAACACGCGCGCCGGCAGCGCACCGTCGGCAAAGTCCGCGGCCGAGAGATTGACGGACACCGTGAAATCGAGCCCCTCGCGCTGCCATGCGCCCAGCTGCGCGATCGCGGTGTTGAGCACCCAGCGCGACAGGTCGGGCAGCACCGAGGCGCGTTCGGCCAAAGGGATGAACTCGGCGGGTGTGATGTTGCCGAGCGTCGGATGAGTCCAGCGCAGCAGCGCCTCGAACCCCTGCACCGCGCGGTTGGTCATGTTGACCAGCGGCTGGTAGTGGAGCGAGAGCCCCTCGCCGGCCAGCGCCCGCCGCAGTTCCGCCACCAGCATGATACGGCGCCGGTGATCGGCGTCGTGCGCGTGCTGGTAGACCACGGCGATCGTCGACTGTTCCTTGGCCTGCAGCAGGGCCACGTCCGCCTGACGAAGCAGGTCCTCGATCGAGACGCGCGGCGCGCGCCATTCGCTGATACCGGCGCGTATATCGACGCTCAACCGCAGCTCATTCAGCGACATGCCGGAGCGCCATTCGTCGGCGGACATCAGCAACCGGTGCAGGAGCTCGCTGTCATGGAGGGGCGCTGTGACCACGAATTGATCGGCGCCGATGCGCGCGCAAAGGGTGCCCTCACCGCACAACTTGCTCAGGCGCGTCGCCAGCGCCTGGAGCAGATGATCGCCGACCACGTGACCTACAGAGGCGTTGATGTCCCGGAAGCGGTGCACGTCCACCAGTGCCACGCTCAAGGTCGCGCCGGCAGGCGCCAGACGCAAGCGTTCTCGCAAACCCTCGCGATTGGGAAGGCCGGTCAGCGCATCGTGAGTGGCCTGGCGCACGATGTGCGCCTCGCGCTCGCGGATGCTGGCCTGCATCGAATTGAAGGTGCCGGCGAGCTGCTTGAACTCCTCGCCGCCGCTCACGTAGATGGCATCGCTGTAGGAACCGCGCTCGATCTCGCGTGCGGCTGCCACAAGCACGCCGAGCGGTCGCACCGCGCTGCGTCCGGCAAACACCGCCACCACGATCGCGCCCAGGAGCGCGGCTCCGCCGATCAGGAGCAACGCCAGGCGCATCTCGCGAAATTGCATCATGGCGGCCGACTGCGAGCGCTGTGCCACCAGCAGCAGCGTGCCGCTTTGCGCCCTGAGCGGGGCGCTCAAAGTCAGGTACTGATCCCCGGCGATGTTCGAGAGCACCGGCACGTTGCTTTGCAGCTCCGCCAGCCGCTGCACGGCGAGCTCTGCGGCCGCCTCGGTATCGAGCGTGGAGATCGTGCCCCGCGTTCCATCGCGCTCACGGTACACGAAGCTCACTTCGGTCCCGGCGAGCGCCGCAAGCTGCTGCGCGAGTGGGCGGTCGAGCGCGAAACCCAGCGCCACCCAGGCGATCACCTGTGGCGCACGGAGCGGTGCGAACACGATCTGGTAGGGGCGACCGCCGACCAGAGCAAATGGCGCCGCGACGTTTCCGTCCGGCAACTGCAGGGTGGCGCCGGCCTGTTCGGCCAGTGCGGGTGAAGTTGCGGTGAGCACTCCGCCGCTGGGCGCGTACAGCACCGCCAAATCGGCGCCGATCCTGCCGGCCTGGTTGTTCAGGGCCGATCGCATGGTGGGAGGATCGTGAGTGGCCACCGCCTCCCGGAAGGCGAAGTCGCCGACCATCGCATCGACAGCTGCGCGCAGCAGCCGCGCGCGTTCAGCAAGCGTGCGATCAAGCATCGCGCGCGTTGCGGCCAGCTGGCGGATCGATTCATCGTGCACCGCGCTACGGATCGAGGCCAGCGTGAGCACGATCGTCACACCCTGAGCCAGTGCCATCAGGGAGACGATCAAAATGAGCAGTCGGTTCTTGAAGCTGGTCAACTTCGGGCGCTCTAATCGACCTACGTTATGCATAGTAGAAGCGCCACGTTCCTCGCCTGTGTGACGGCCTGCACGTTTCTTGCAGGCCTCCGGGCGGCGCTTGCAGCTTCGGCGCTGCAGGTCACGCTCGCTGACGTGCGCGGTGCACCACTGGCCGGTGCCGTGGTGATCGCCGAGCCGTCGGCTGGCGCGCCCAAGCCACCGGCCGGCCAGAAGGCGGTGATGGACCAGCGCAACCTCGAGTTCGTGCCCGACGTGCTGGTGGTACAAACCGGCACAGCGGTGGAATTTCCCAACAGCGACCAGGTGCGCCACCAGGTCTACTCGTTTTCGGAAGCCAAGAACTTTCAGCTTGGGCTGTACGCCGGGCGCGCGCACGAACCGGTGGTGTTCAACCGCGCTGGTCTCGTGACCCTCGGCTGCAATATTCACGACAGCATGGTCGGGTATATCTACGTCACGGACTCGCCTTGGTTCGGCCGTACCGGCGCCGACGGAGCGGTGCATCTGCAGAACCTGCCAGCCGGCGATTACACCGTGCGAATCTGGCACCCGCTGCTCGATGAGTCCGGACCGCAATTGAGCTCGCGCGTGCACCTGGCTGAAGGTGCGGCCGGCAGCGTCAGCGTGAAGTTGACCCGACCGCTGCGCCAGGCTGTGCACCACAACGGAGCGGACAAGAAATGGGCCGACTACTGATCAGTGCGTGCGCGGCCGGCGCTCTGGCCGCGAGCAATCTCGCCCTCGCCTATGAATTCGACCTGGGCGTCGATCTGCGCGGCGTCGCAATCGATGCTACCCAGTCGCGACTGACCGGCGGCCTAGGCAAGCTGCGCTTCGACGGTGACCAGGACGGATTGCGCCTGGGCTACGTGCATGCCGGCGTGCGCGCCGACCCGACCGAGACCATCCGCGTAACCGCCGAGGCCTATGCCTACGGTGACAAGGACGTGAATGCCATCGATCTCACCGAGGCATACGCGGAATGGCGGCAGCTCCCGTCTTCGGCCTGGCGCTCACGCGTCAAGCTTGGCGCCTTCTATCCGGAAATCTCGCTCGAGAATCGCATGCACGGCTGGCGCTCGCCCTACACGCTGTCATTCTCGGCCATCAACACCTGGATCGGCGAGGAGATCCGCACCATCGGCGCCGAATACAGCCTGGACTGGCTCGGGCGCAGCCACGGCCACGATTTCGACTTCTCGGTCAGCGCCGCGGGCTACGGCTGGAACGACACGGCCGGCACGGTGATCGGCACGCGCGGCTGGGGATTGCATGACCGGCAGAGCATGCTGTTCGGGCGCTTTGCCAACAACGGTTCGCCGTTGCCGCAGGTCACGATCTTTGCCGACGACCTCGACAAGCGCGCCGGCTATTACGTCAGCGCCGCCACCAAATATCGCGGGCTCGTTGAGCTGCGGGCACTCCATTACGACAACCGGGGCAATCTGGCGGTCAAGGCGACGGCGGACGGAGATGCCATCTGGCTCACCTACTTTGACAGTCTCGGCGCGCGCTGGACGCCGGATGAGGCCTGGACTTTCATCGCCCAGTGGTTGCACGGCCGCACTTATGCCGACGAGGACGTGCCGCACAACGCCTGGAGCTTTAACTCCGAGTTCCTGCTCGCCAGCTTCAAGCATGGGCCGATGCGTTACTCGGCGCGCTACGACCGCTTCGAGATGCAGCAGACCTACAGCAGCTTCGAGTACATTCCGATCCTGCTGGCCGATGACGGCCACGCCTGGACGCTCTCGTGCAGCCGGGACTTCAATGAGCACTGGAGCGTGGCGCTGGAAGGAATCCTGACCGACAGCGACGTGCCGTTGCGCGCACTGCTGGGCCAGCCCATGGGCGCGCGCGAACAGATGCTGCAGCTGGCCGTGCGCTACGAGCTCTAGGCTACCCGCTCCAGTTCTGCGATCAGTGCATCGCCCTAGGCGGCGCCCTTGCGCGCGTCGGGCACCGGCACGGGCTCGAGCGCGTGAGCCAGATATTCCTCGAAACTGCCGCGGTCGTTGCGCTCCTGCGCATCTTGTTCCACCAGAGAGTCGACCGCCTCGGCGGCGAACTGCGCCTGCATGGCCGGATCCCGGCCCTCCTGCGCCAGCAGCCGCGTGCGATGCTCGGCCGACAGCACGCGCGTGTGTTCCGCAAAGCCTGTGCCCGAGCGGCGCAGTTCCTGCAGGTGGCGCGCGGAGGGAGTGCGTTCCGGATCGCGCAGCTTCTCCAGTTGCTTGGCGAGCGAGCGGCGGTACGGCTGGGCCGGATCGTCCGCATCCAAGAGCTCGCAGATCCCGGCCAGTTGATCGAGCAACTCGGCGCCCCAGGACTTGAGCGCCACCGAGCGGCCGTCGCGTAACAGCTGCAGGTCCGGTTCGCGGCCGCGGCGCGCGACCAGCAGATGATTGTTGTCGAGCTGCTGCTGCTCGGCTGGTCCGATCGGATCGCTGCTGCGCGCCAGGCACAGCGCCAGGAACGCCTCCATGAAGTGCATCTCGTCGGTGCACACGCCGGTCGGCTCGAAAATGCAGATGTCGAGCGCCCGCACCTCGACGTACTCAACGCCGCTGCGCGAGAGCGCGCGCACCGTGGTCTCGCCCGGCTGCAGCGCGCGCTTCGGGCGGATGTTGCTGTAGTACTCGTTCTCGATCTGCAGGATGTTGGCGTTGAGCTGCCGATACTCGCCATCGACCCGCACGCCAAGAGCCGCAAACGGCGGATGCACCGTATGAGTAGCATGCTGCAGGTCGCGCAGGTACTCATCGAGCGTATTGGTGGACACCGCGACCGCGGCCTTATCGCGATTGCGATAGCCCAGATCGCTCATGCGGAGCGATGTCGCGTATGGAAGGTGCAAAGTACTGGGGCCCAGCGGCTGCAGCTCATCGGCCACCGCCGCTGCCACGAAGCTCGAGCACAGGGCCGGTGATACGCCGAACAGGTAGAGCGCCAGCCAGCCGTGACGCCGGTAGTTGCGCACCAGGTCGAAATAGCGCGCTGAGATGAACTCCTCGTCGTGGCGGTGCGATCCGAGCAGGTCGGCCCACAGCGGCCAGAAACGCTGCGGGAATGAATAGTTGTAGTGCGCCCCGGCGATCGCCTGCATCAGGGCGCCGTACCGAGTCTTAAGTCCCCGCCGGTAGACTTCCTTGAACCGTCCGCGGTGCGAGCGCCCGTAGTACGCAATCGGCACCTCGTCCTCGCCGTTTATCTCGCCGGGCATCGAAGCGGCCCAAATCATTTCCTCGTCGAGCCGCTGCGCCACGAAATGATGCAGCTCGCTCAAGTAGCGGGCCAGCGAAGCGTTGTCGGGGAAGGTCGGGGTCACCAGCTCCAGCAGCGCCTCGGAGAAATCCGTGGTGATGGCCGGGTTGCACAGCGCGCTGCCGAGCGCGAGCGGATGCGGGCTCGCAGCAATGCCACCGGCGCCCGTCACCCTGAGGCCCTCGCGCTCCAGCCCGCGGCGGCCGCCCGCAAGCGCGGCGCCGTGCTCGCGGTTATTGGCGAGCGCCGCCAGGCGCCGCTCAAAGGCACGGTCTGTCACCACTCGCGCCATCCCTCTTTGGCCCTCTGTAGTTAGCGAGCTGAATACATTAGCTGAATATGCGCTCGGCGCCCGCAGGATAGTGCCTTAGGGCCGTGCACATGCAGTCGCAAACTGGCATTCTACGCGACCAGCGCCGCCACCGGCGGCGCGCCGCTTCCGGAGACCGCCATGCTGGTCCTCACCGCCCCCAGACGGGTCGCCATTGTCGGTGGTAGCCGCATACCTTTTGCGCGTTCCTATGGTGCCTATACCGGCCAGAGCAACCAGGACCTGCTGGTGGGCGCACTGCGCGCGCTGGTCGAGCGCTACAAGCTACAGGGACAACGCCTCGGCGATGTCATCGGCGGCGCGGTCATCAAGCACTCCAAAGACTTCAACCTGGTGCGCGAATCGCTCCTGTCCGCGGACCTCGATCCGCAAACTCCGGGGCTCGACATCCAGCGCGCCTGCGGCACCGGACTTGAGGCGGCCATCCTCGTCGCCAACAAGATCGCACTCGGGCAAATCGATGCCGGGATTGCCTGCGGCGTCGACACGGTCAGTGATCCGCCCGTGGTGCTGCCCAAGTCCTTCGGCGAGCTGCTGCTGAAGAGCTACCGCGGCCGCAGTTTCGGTCAACGTATGGCCCCGTGGCTGAAGCTCCGCCCGCGCGATCTGAAGCCGATCCTGCCAGCGGTGGTCGAACCGCGCACCGGATTGTCGATGGGCCAGAGCTGCGAGCTGATGGCCAAGACCTGGAACATCTCGCGCGCCGAACAGGACAAGGTCGCGGTCGAGAGCCACCTCAAGGCCGCGGCCGCGTGGAAGGAAGGCTTCTATGATGACCTGGTGGCCCCGCACGCGGGACTCCAGCGCGACAACAACGTGCGCGCCGACGCCACGCTCGAAAAACTCTCCACGCTCCGCCCGGTGTTCGACACCTCAGGCTCGGGCACGCTCACGGCCGGCAACAGCACGCCTTTGACCGACGGCGCCGCCGCGGTGCTGCTGGCCTCCGAGGAGTGGGCGCGCGAGCGCCGGCTGCCGATCCTGGCGTACCTGCGCGCCGGCAAAAGCTGGGCGGTCGATTTCGCCAGCGGCAAGGAAGGTTTGCTGATGGCGCCCGCCTATGCGGTGCCGGCGATGCTCGATGACGCGCAGCTCAAACTCCAGGACTTCGACTACTACGAGATCCACGAAGCCTTCGCCGCGCAGATGCTGTGCACGCTCAAGGCCTGGGAGTCGAGCGAGTTTTGCCGCGAGCGGCTCGGCCGCAGCGCCCCGCTCGGCTCGATCCCGGCCAACAAGATCAACGTCAAGGGCGGGAGTGTCGCGCTCGGGCATCCGTTCGCAGCCACCGGCGGTCGCATCCTGGGCGCACTCGCTAAGCTCCTCAGCAATGATGCGCAGTCGCGCCGCGGACTGATCTCGGTGTGCACGGCCGGCGGCATGGGTGTGTGCGCGGTGGTGGAACGCGCCTGACATGCCGCGCCAGAACTTCGCCTCCGGTTCTACCTGGGAGCCGATCGTCGGTTACTCGCGCGCGGTGCGCGCCGGCGACTACGTGCATGTCTCGGGCACGACCGCGACCGGCGCCGACGGCCGTATCGTCGGCCTCAATGATCCTTACGCGCAGACGGTGCAGTGCCTCAAGAACATCGAAGCGGCGCTCACGCGCGCCGGCGCGAGCTTTGCGCAGGTGGTGCGCACGCGTCTGTACGTCGTCAACATCGCCGACTGGGAACAGATCGGCCGCGCGCACGGCGCGGTGTTCGGCACCATCCGCCCGACCACCGCGATGGTGGAAGTCAGCCGCCTGATCTCCCCCGAAATGCTGGTCGAGATCGAAGCCGACGCCTGGCTTGGAGAATAGCCCGTGGGCCGCTGGCAGACACTGATGGCGCGTGACGGGCATGAGTTTGCGGCTTACCTTGCCACGCCCAGCGGCACGCCGCGCGGCGCGGTCGTGATCCTGCAGGAAATCTTCGGCGTCAACGAGCACATCCGCCGCGTGGTCGAGCAGTACGCCGCGGCCGGGTTCCTGACCATCGCGCCGGCACTGTTCGACCGCATCGGACGCAACATCGAACTCGGTTACACCCCGAAGGACATGGAACGGGGCGTCGGCTACCGGCTGCAGATCGAGGATGCCAAGGCCATGCTCGACATCGGCGCCGCCGCCAACGTGGTGCGCCATGCCGGGCGCGTGGCGCTCATCGGCTTTTGCTGGGGGGGGCAGCTCACCTGGATCGGAGCGGGAAACTTGCGCGTGCAGGCGGCGGTGGGCTATTACACCAGCCGCATCTGGGAGAAGCTCGACCGCCTGCCGACCTGCCCGGTCATGCTGCACTATGGCGAATACGACAAGAACATACCGCGCGAGCGCATCGAAGAGGTGCGCGCGGTATTCCCGCAAGGCATCTACTACTTTTACCCTGCGGACCACGGCTTTAACTGCGACGCGCGCGCCAGTTACGACGCGCCCAGCGCGCAGCTCGCCTGGGAGCGCACCCAGGAATTCCTCAAACAGCATATAGGTTGAAATCAGTCATGCAGCTCAGCGATCCGAAACTGCTGCGCAGTCAGTGCTACGTAAATGGTGAGTGGATAGAGGCCGCCGACGGGCGCAGCACGCCGGTCCACAACCCGGCCACCGGGGTTACGCTCGGCACCGTGCCGCAACTGGACGGGGCCGCCACGCGCCGTGCCATCGATGCGGCCGCGGCCGCCTTCCCGGGCTGGGCCGCGCAGACCGCCAAGCAGCGCGCCGTGATCCTGCGGCGCTGGTTCGAGCTGATGATGGCCAACCAGAAGGACTTGGCGCAGCTCATGACCGCCGAGCAGGGCAAACCACTGGCCGAGGCCAGCGGGGAGATCGCCTACGCGGCCGCCTTCGTCGAGTGGTTTGCGGAAGAGGCGCGCCGAGTTTACGGCGAGGTGATCCCGGGCCACCAGCCCGACAAGCGCATCGTGGTCCTGCGCCAGCCCGTGGGCGTGGTGGCCGCCATCACGCCGTGGAACTTCCCGGCCGCCATGATCACCCGCAAGGCGGCCCCGGCGCTGGCCGCCGGCTGCACCTTCATCGTCAAGCCCGCGGGCCAGACGCCGCTCTCGGCGCTGGCCATGGCCGAGCTCGCAGCGCGCGCCGGCGTGCCTCCCGGCGTGTTCAACGTCGTCACCGGCAGCGCGCGCGAGATCGGTGCCGAGCTCACCAGCAGTCCCGTGGTGCGCAAGCTCAGCTTTACAGGCTCGACCGAGGTCGGCCGCGTGCTGATGGCGCAGTGCGCCCCCACCCTGAAGAAGCTGTCGATGGAACTTGGCGGCAACGCGCCCTTCATCGTGTTCGCCGACGCCGATCTGGACGCCGCCGTGCAGGGTGCGCTCGCCAGCAAGTACCGCAACACCGGGCAAACCTGCGTATGCGCCAACCGCTTGCTGGTGCAAAACGAAATCTACGACGAGTTCACGGCCCGTCTGCTCAAGGCGGTCAGCGCGCTCAAAGTGGGCGACGGACTCAAAGGACCCACCGACCTAGGTCCCCTGATCGACGCCGCGGCCCTCGCCAAGGTGCAAGAGCACGTGCAGGACGCCCGCGACAAGGGCGCGAAGGTCGTGCTCGGCGGCAGGCCGCACGCGCTCGGCGGGACATTCTACGAGCCGACCATCGTCACCGGCGCCACCAGCCAGATGAAGTTCGCGCGCGAGGAGACCTTCGGGCCGGTAGCGCCGCTGTTCAAGTTCGGCACCGAGGCCGAGGCGCTGCGCATGGCGAATGACACCGAGTTCGGGCTCGCTTCCTACCTGTACACGCGCGACCTGGCGCGCGCCTGGCGCTGCACCGAGGCGCTCGAGTACGGCATCGTCGGGCTCAACACCGGCCTGATCTCCACCGAGGTCGCGCCCTTCGGTGGCGTCAAGCAGTCGGGCTTCGGGCGCGAAGGCTCGCACCACGGCATACACGATTACACCGAGCTGAAATACCTGTGCATCGGCGGCATCAGCCCGGCGTAGGTGGCATCTTCATATGCTCGGCGTATTGACGGTCAACACGGGAACGCCAGAGGCTCCGCATCCGCGCCAAGTGCGCCGGTTCCTGGGCAAGTTCCTGTCCGATCCCAGGGTCGTCGAACTTCCGAAGCTCCTCTGGCGCCCTCTGCTTTATGGTCTGATCCTGCCGCTGCGCTCACCGCGCAGCGCACGTCGGTACCGTCGCGTATGGATGGACGATGGCTCGCCATTGGCGGTGTATTCGCGCCGGCTGCAGCACGCGCTCGAACTGGAACTCGAATCCCAGCTGCCAGGTGAAGTGCTGCTGGAGAGCGCGTTCCTGTATTCCAGGCCCTATGTGGACGCGGCACTGCGCCAGCTCTGGGAAGCGGGCGCGCGGCGCATCGTGCTGCTGCCGCTGTTCCCGCAGGCCAGCGGCGCGACCACCGGCGCGGTGTTTGATCAGGTCGGCGCCGCCTGGCGCAGCTGGCGCGCCCTTCCCGATCTGCAGCTGATCGGCAGCTACCATGACGATGCCAACTACATCGGCGCGCTCGCCAACAGCGTGCGCGAGCACTGGCAGCAGCACGGGCGCACCGAACAATTGCTGATGTCGTTCCATGGCATCCCGCAGCGCTGCGTGCAGCGCGGCGATGCCTACGAGCAGCAATGCCTGCGCACCGCGGCGCTGCTGGCCGCGGCCCTCGAACTCAAGGACGGCGAATGGGCCCACAGCTTCCAGTCGCGCTTCGGGCGCACCCGCTGGCTCGGCCCCGCGACCGACACGCTGCTCGCGCAGCTTCCCGCCAAGGGCAAGCGCAGCGTCTCGGTGATCTGCCCCGGCTTTCCGGTCGACTGCCTCGAGACCCTCGAGGAGATTGCGCTGGAAGCCCGGGCGCTGTACCTGCGCGCCGGCGGGACGCAGTTCCAGTACGTGCCCGCCCTCAACGACCGCGGCGATCATGCGCGCGCCCTGGCGCGGCGCGTGCTCTCCGCCGCCGAGTGATCCCATGTTCGGCCGCTTTCTGGAACTTAGCCTGACGACGGCCGACATTGCCGCCTCGGTGCAGTTCTACGAACGGCTGGGCTTTTCGCAGCTGACGACCGGCGATACCTGGACCCACCCTTATGGCGTGCTCAGTGACGGGCGCATCTGCTTAGGGCTCCACCAGCGCCGCGCGCCACCGAGCATGCTGAGCTTCGTGCGCCCGGAGCTGTCGTTGCACGTGCACCAGCTGCAGGCCGCCGGTTTCGAGCCGCACTACACGCGCTTAGGGGACAGCGACTTCCACGAGCTGCAGCTTCGCGACCCTTGCGGGCAAAGCATCGCGTTGCTGGAGGCGCGCACCTTCTCACCGCCGCGCCCGGACCACCCGGGTTCCGGATGCGGCTGGTTCAGCAGTTACAGCCTGCCCTCGCTCGATACCGAGGCCGTGCGGGCCTTTTGGGAAAACGCCGGATTTGTGGCGCTGGAGGTTCCGGATGATCCGCTGGCGCAGATCGCGCTCACCAGCGATGCCATCACTTTGACCGTGCACCGGCCACGCGCGATCGCATCGCCCGTTCTGGTATTTGCCGATCCCCTCATGCCCGTGCGCCTCGAGGCACTGGCCGGCAGCGGGATTGTCGGCGGCGACGAGCTGCCCCCCGGGCTCGATCCTAGCGCCAATGCGCTGCTCGAAGCACCGGAAGGAACTCTGCTGCTGCTCCTGCATGCGGAGGGCTAGGCCCGCCGCGGCCCCATTAGTTCTCCAGAAAGAAGCGCGCTGGCGGTGCCGGCAGACCTTGATTGTTCTGCAGGAACTCCGCCCTGGAACCAAAAAGTTTGGCCGTGCTTGTACCGATGCCCGGCGTGATCTGGTTTTGGATAAACAAGTCGCCCCGGGTGCGAACCCCGGCAGACGTCCTCACGCTGGCGCCACTTATCAGAACGCGGGCGCGGTTACGGATGCCGCCGCCGCCGATGATGGAGAACTCGGGCGGTGTATCCGCTGAATCGCGGACAAAGTGGCTTTGCAGGAATTCAGCCTCGAGCTCGCCGTTTTTTGGATCATCGGCGTCTTCGCCGGGACCTGCGATCAGTGTCACGTTTGCAGGTGACTCGCCGAAGGTGTCGTCCTCGGAGCGCAGCGTGAGCCGATTGGCGATGGCTCGGGTCGGCGCCCCTCTTGAAACTCCAGCTTGACCTTTAAAGTTCGCTCCATTGTTCCTGAACACATTTCCGCTCATGTAGAGCGTGACTGATCCGCCGTCGGTGCCCCGCTCACCGCCCGTGACCTGCAGGCCTTTACCGGTGTTGTAGAAAAGATTGGAGGTGATCATCGCCCAGATGGCGGGGCCATCCGCATGA
>Ga0157376_10000393_pt1 | contig 28411 bp, 26 predicted proteins | sample M45metaG_FD_121801 | JGI IMG/M metagenome (GOLD analysis project Ga0157376, IMG submission 121801) | Miscanthus rhizosphere microbial communities from Kellogg Biological Station, Michigan, USA - M4-5 metaG | ecosystem: Host-associated > Plants > Roots > Rhizosphere > Soil | place: USA: Michigan...
AGGATAGTCTCTTCAAGATTCGATTTGCCAATAAAACGACCGGTATTGACGTCAATGACCGTCATTGCTTCGGTTGATTCTATAATAAGCGATCCGCCTGATTCTAAATGAACACGTTTATCAAGCGCTGCTTTGATTTTTTGTTCGATACCATACTGTTCAAAAATATTTTTTTTGCCGGTGTACGGTTTAATGATGTTCGTGAACTCAGGTGCAATTTTTTGTACAAAACGGTGTATCGATTGTTGTTGTTTGTTATCGTCACATAAAACAACACTCACATCATCGTCAAGGTTATCTCGTATGATTTGCAAAGGTAATTCTATATCTTCGTGGATCATTTCTTGGGGTTTTGCCGCTTGATATTTGCTTTGTATGCTAAGCCAAAGATTAACTAAATAGGTAACATCTTTAATCAGATGTTGTGCATCTCTATGTTCCGAAGTGGTGCGTATAATAGCACCCATTCCTTTAGGCAAATGCTGTTTGATAATATCGCGTAGGCGTTGTCGCTCTTCACGCTCCTCTATTTTTTTTGATATACCAATACGAGCAATATTAGGCATTAAAACAATAAATCTTCCCGGAAGGGTGAAGCAGGTTGTTAATTTTGCGCCCTTTTCGTAAATAGGTTCCTTGCTTACCTGCACCAAAATATGTTCGCCCTCTTTGAGGATATCCTTGATGTTTTTGTGGCTTTTGCGTATTGGTTTTTGTGGTTCTGGTTCTAGGCCCTCATCGTCAAGTTGTGTTGTTTCTTGCATGCGTTGCAGTGCAAGTTCATGGTCAACCTCTGAAATATGAAGAAATCCTGCTCGTTCTTGTCCAATTTCTACAAAAGCGGTTTGAATACCTGGAAGGACTTTAGTTACAATACCTTTAATAAATACGCGTTCGAGGGTCTGGCGTGATGCCTCTGCCAGGTATATATTTTGCAATCGGTCTTCGTTAGTGATTGCAATACGTGTTTGCCAGGGTTCTTGATTGATAAGTATTTTTTTTTTCATAATTTTTTATAGGTAAAAATGGGTACATGTACTATTTTCAATAATTTTTATCTTTCTCTCTTTATTCACTATAGCCTACTGGTACTCTGTAAGGGTAGAGAATGAAGCATGAATGTGTACAACCCCCCAAGAACTGGTCCATAACACCTGGAGTAAACCCATCAAAAATAAGTATGGGTATTTGCTATACAGTTTCACAGTGAACATGATACAGTTTACACAATAAGGACTTGAAGTACAAAGGTAGGGTATATGAAAATAGCGAAAATGATTGCTCGAGAGATATTTGATTCAAGAGGATTGCCCACTATTGAGTGTGGGGCGGTGCTCGATGACGGGATGGTGGTGACAGCATCCGTTCCTTCGGGAGTATCCCGCAGTCGGTTTGAAGCAGCCGAGCTGCGTGATGGTGGGCATCGGTTGTTTGGCCTGGGGGTTACCCGGGCGATTGAATATATTGAACGGGATATTTCCCAAATTTTAGTTGGGATGGAGCCCAATGTGGTTGAAGCTGATGCGCGGCTTATTGAGCTGGACGGGACTGATGATAAGTCACGCTTAGGGGCCAATACACTTCTTGCAGCCAGTATTGCTGTCTGCCGAGCGCAAGCGTATCTGCATGATATGGAACTGTACGAACTAATAGCCCATCTTTTGCATGTTGAACACGTTTCCCTGCCATTTCCGATGCTTAATGTGGTAAACGGGGGTTTGCATGCTGATACTACCCTACCTATACAAGAATTTATGGTGGTACCCTTAGGCGCACATCATTTTCGCGATGCTATGGAGGCGGGCGTCAATATATACCAAATTCTCAAGCAGTTGTTTCGCCAACAAGGATTATCTACCAATGTAGGTGATGAAGGGGGCTTTGCTCCTTCTGGCGTTGATGAGCGCGCAGTGCTTGATTGCATTGTCGAAGCATGCGCTTTATGCGGTATTGAGCGCGGAAAAGTCGGTATAGCGCTGGATGTTGCAGCATCAGGACTGTATGATCCGGAATCAAAAATGTATACCTGGGGTCAAAAACAGTATACAAGCGATGCATTAATTGAATATTACCAGCAATTGATTGAGCAGTATCCCATTTATTCAATTGAAGATGGATTAAGTGAGATCGACTGGCAAGGTTGGCAAAAAATGACGCAGCAGTTGGGAAGTAGTATGCAGTTAGTGGGAGATGATCTCTTTGCAACGCACCCACAACGCATTATTGAAGGGCTGAAAGATACGGTTGCGAATGCCGCGGTTATTAAACCAAATCAGGTTGGGACCGTGACTGAGACCTTGCAAGCAATCCGGCTTTGCCAAGAAAATAACATGAATATTATTGTTTCTCACCGTTCAGGTGAAACAAATGATACTTTTATTGTAGATTTAGCGGTTGGAAGCAGTTCTGGCCAAATTAAGGCAGGCGGCTGTGCGCGTGGCGAATGTATGGAAAAATACAACAGATTGCTTGCCATCGAAGACACGCTTGCGCTTTCATTGCTCGATTAAGGAACTACGTAATCAGGTGCACGTATCATACTTGAATGCTCTTTAACAAGTGACGATTAGTGTATCATTCTTTAAGTGGCGATATTTGGTTTTCAAAAACATCCCTATAGTGAATGGTTTCTATATATTCTCGATGAGGCGATTGTTCTTGTCGCTTGCCGATTAAAAAACCATTTTTGGTCCCTTTTATCCAACGCATCTCTGTTGGATTGAGTCCATGTATAATAGTTTTAACTCCTGTTTTAAGATCCATAAGGTAGACCTGTTGTTTGATGGCATCACAGTAGATCATAATTTCGCCATTTAATGTTAAACAATTAGTATCATTGCGTGTCCCATGTAGATACAGCCTTTTATCAGAAACAGTTACTAATTCTATACTTTGAGTTTTTCCATCAGCTTGTACATCTATTTTTGTTGGAACTTCTCCTATGCCTTGAGGTATAACGATGTACGAATTTGTCAAAGGTATCGATTGTGGAACGTAAATTTGTGAACAGCGCGATGGATAAGGCAGGACTAACCTCGGTTGTTTCGGATTTTTGTAATCAACTACCGTGAATGCTGGTTCTTCATCCCGGCTGACAAATAACAATTTTTCATCGGGTGTAATACGATAATTGATTGTTTTACTATCATATGGTACATACTCCGTACGATAGGCTTCTCCCGTCGGTAAATGGACAATATTCAATAAGGGAGCTTCTTCATCTGCCCCTAAAATTGCTGGGAAGACTAGATTACATCGATCGCTACTTAAATAAGGCGTAAGTTGAGTGTTTTCGAGCTGGAGCAGTTTTTTTTCATCAGAAAATTGACCATATAAGCGCTCGATTTTCTGTGTTTCTAGATTTAAAGTGTAAAAATCTAATGAATTGTAATCATTGTATACTACCTTTAGGCTTCCTTGTGTAGTATAGTAAAATCGTGCCCAGAGAGCATTTTTGATCTCTATGGCTTCTTTTTTATCTTTATCCTCACTTAAAACAGCAATGCCTCCTCTGGGTTTTGATACGAGTGCAAATTTTCCATCATCGTCACAATCCATAATTTGTAGAACTGGATATGCAATTGTTTTAATAGCTTCCCCTTTTTTATTAAAGAAAGAGAGTCCTTCTTTTGAAGAAAAACCAATAAATCCACCTTTTGGCACGGAACATATATGAGATGGATAATAGGGTAGCTGTGGAAAATTTTGTATAACAGCATATTGCACAAAACGGCCGATATGCTGTTGCATTTCCACAGGTAAACGATCAATGAATTTTTGAACCTCTTGACCATTGGTTTTTTCAATCCATGATAGTGGTGTAATTTTTTTATCACTCTTCGATGATACTACGACATCGCTTGCGCAATAATTTAGTGTATGTGTAAAAAGATATAAAATCGTGATGATTGTGCGTAATGTATTCATGGAATTACTTCAAAAATATAAAAAATATTAATCTATAGCATAATTGATGTTAATGATTCTATTTGAAAAGTCAAATTTGTAAAAAAGTCTTTCTCGCCGTTCAGGTGAAACAAATGATACTTTTATTGTAGATTTAGCGGTTGGAAGCAGTTCTGGCCAAATTAAGGCAGGCGGCTGTGCGCGTGGTGAATGCATGAAAAAGTACAATAGACTACTGGCTATTGAAGATACGCTTGCACTTTCATTGCTCGATTAATGTGTGTGGTCTGGCTCTATGATTGTGCCTGGACAGCACAGCAAACAACATAGTGTACAACATATATTAAGGCATATAGTAGAACATTCTTGGTAACATAATGTACAACAATGACACCATGAGCGATGGGGTAAAGATGGTGCAATCTGGGTAATTTGACGATGAATGAGAATCATTTGTTGATTGAATGGGCCACTTGCTAGAAGGGCCTTTGTGTTATTTGTATCTGCGGTACGTACTAACCCGGTATGCACCAACACAATAAACGCAATACCATATATACGCACTCTTATATTTCCTTATTTGTACCTCGCCATATCAGCGCCAAGAGGTCGAGAGTACGATATCAAAAGCATGCTTAAATTAGCAAGTGCATCAAAAATAGAGAGCTTTATCACTTTATTAATGGCTTTTTATGCAACATGGACAGAAGAGCCCCAGAAGAACGAAACCAAGGCATTCACAGATACACTTTATGCTACAACAAGGATCATCACCAACGCAGTCCTCTTTGATGCATTGAACATTGCAGCAGCAATTTTTTCGAAAATAATTCCATGTTTCTAAACATGTTGGACTTTGTGATGAAGTTTGCTTTTTTTGATTATCCATGATTTGTGAAATAGGCGCAGCAGTACCATACGTCGGTCCCGTTGTTTGTATAGTTGTTTGTTCAGCGTTATCTGCAGAAAAAATAGTCGTATTATAGGCTACAAAAATTAATATGATTCCACGCATAAAAATACAAACATGGCGTTTGATGAAGATTTGTTGTTTATGCATATCACTTGCTTTTTTAATGAGTTATAGTGATTATTTCCTGCTTCATGCGAAAATTATCTAGACGTTCAATCCTAATTTTCGAGCATCTTCTCGCCAATTCTTATTACGATTACCATTCCAGCCATAAGGGCAACACGTATCGAGCCACAATTCACAACAGCATAATGCGCTACACGTTTTGCCTATGCATGGACCACATTCGCGACAGCATTGTCTACATGTTTGTGATGTGTCCGTATACGTAGGAATACGACTGCCAAAGTTTGCTAAACAACTAGCTAGTATTGCAAGCGAAGTGCCAGGAGTTTTTTGACCCGCGTTTGGTTTTTTTATAAGCGCCTTCCTGTCTGCAGTAGAAGTAAAATTGGCATGCAGCAAAAAAATTGATGTGATTCCATACATAAGGACATACACGTTTTTTTTGATTGAGATTTTTTGATTTCGCATACTCTACCCTGTATTGGCTATAGTTATACTGTGTTACATGCAATATAGAGTGTTATACCAAAACATATCCAAACTAACAAGTGCATCAAAACATGGAAAGTATTGGGCACAATGTTGGTGCCGCGTGCAGGTAGAAAATGATGAGTATTTTGGTATTCGGCAAAATGAGCCTTATAGGATTCTGAGTATCCGCCAAAAAAATAAGGTATCCACCATGACACGATGGTACCGAGCGACATCCATCCATAAAAATTGAGTAAAGCAATACGCACGGAACGTGAAAAATGTGGTTGGTAGATAATGGTTAGTGCAAGAGGGATGAACACGAGGAGGAAAAATATCGCTGAATTAATGATGCGACCACGCACTGAGCTATGTTTTTCTAGAGTACGTATATCAGTGAATGGGGGCAGATGTACCCAGTCATGCAATGTTATAATTATCAAAAGTATGGTTTGAAAAACAATAAATAGTGTTATTAACATTGTCATGGTGAACTAACCAATACGATAAATACGATGTTTTCCGACTTTGATGACCATATTTGCTTGCCATCGTATCTCTGATTTAAAATCGCTTATGACATTGCCATCAATGATAACGGCTCCTGAGTCGATTAATCTGCGTGCTTCAGATGATGAACTGATTGCCTGCAGTATTTTAAGTAAATCAACAATCCATAGGGGATTGGCAACATGTGGTGGCACAGGTACTACCTGTGCTTGGCTATAATCTTTTTTTTGAAACAGGGCCTCAAATTGTGTCTGTGCTTGATTGGCCGCTTCAGGTGACCAAAAGGTAGCAACAATACCGTGGGCGATCTTTTTTTTGCAATCCATGGGGTGTAAGGTGCCTGCACTGATCTGTTTTTGTGACTCATTGATAGCGCTATCATCCATATCAAGAAGCAATTGTGCATAATGCCACATGAGCGTATCTGAAATAGACATAAGCTTGCCAAAGGCCTGATCAGCCGGTTCGGTTAATCCGATTGCATTACCCAATGATTTAGACATTTTTTTGCCGCCATCAATGCCTTCAAGTAGTGGCATAGTCATAATCACTTGTGGCTCTTGCCCGTAATGTTCTTGTAAATGTCGCCCCATGAGGAGGTTGAATGTTTGATCGGTGCCACCCAATTCAACATCTGCGTGCAACATTACTGAATCGTATCCTTGCATGAGGGGATATAACAGTTCATGAAAGCCTATTGGCTGATTATCTGCCATGCGTTGCGCAAAATCTTCTCGCTCAATTATTCGTGACAAGGTGACTGACGCACACAGTTTGATCCATTGGTGAGGTGTTAACGCATCAAGCCATGCGGAATTGTAACGTATTTCAATGTTATCAAGATCAAGTATTGTGCCAACTTGCTGAAAATAGGTGGCAGCATTGTGTTGGATCTCTGCATCAGTGAGCGCTGGACGTGTTTTTGAGCGGCCGGTAGGATCACCAATGCGTGCGGTAAAATCACCGATAATAAGAATAATTTTATGACCAAGTTGTTGAAATGCTTTAAGTTTTTTAAGTACAACTGCATGACCTAAATGTAAATCAGGCGCAGTTGGATCCATACCTAATTTTACAATAAGCGGTTTTCCACGCTGTAATTTTGTTTGTAATTCCGCTTGTGGAATAACCTGAACTGCCCCTTGTGTAAGTGTATGCACTGTTTTTTCATGCTGGTTCATATAATTTCTACTTATGATTAAATGGATGTCAAAAAGAGCTGCTATTTATTTACGTGCGTGTCGGGGAATATAGATGTTTGGACTAAGAAGGGCACAGATAAAACCGCACAGTTCACAACAATCGTTGATACCGCGCTTAATGCGCACACAACAGTCTGTGCTACACGTTACATCTATGCATTGGGCACAAAAAAGGCAACAATCATGGCAACTTTGTTGACACGCTTGTGATGTGACTGCAAATGTAGGAATACGAGTGCCGCTGATTTTTACTAAACAAGAAGCTATTGCATTCTGAGAGTAAGAAGCCTTTACGTCTGTGCTTATTTTTTTGATAAGTTGTTTTTCTTCTGGGGCTGCAGTAGATGCAAAGCTAGCCTGTAATAACAAAACTGACATAATACTAACCGTAAAAACGTATACACCGTTTTTGCTTAGGGCTTTTATAGTATACACATCCTACTCCTTATTTAAGCGTGTGCAGGACTGTTTTATGCTAGTCCTTTAATTTTTATGTATGGTTAATGGATACCAAAAAGAACTGCTATTGCTTTCCCAATAAAAAAGGTTACATATAATACTGCCGTATGCATATACCCCAAAACATGAATGCCAAAGAGCTCCAGAACAAGAAGTAACGCGAGTGGCCCAAGTAAAATAATATAATATGCGTGTTGCGCGATGGTTGCATATCGTTCACTGGCAAAAAGTGCTATGACGGTAATGCCATTAATAAAAAAGCTCATCACGGCCAAAAATGAATTGAGTAAAATAAATGCCAATAAAATACGTGCAAGCACGAGCATTAGCGGAGAGCTATCAGTTTGTATAAACGTGGACGATGCAAAGGTGAGATACCAGACAATTGCCGCTACAAAGGTCAATACTATGTGCATCATGCTTGGAGCGAACAAGGCGGCTGCTATTTTTAATTTTCTATAAGGCTCGTTGAGCGCATGCAGCGATACGGGAATATTCGTTCCCCATCCTATTCCTAACAAAAATAAGGCGATAAGGCCGATCATGTCGCAATGCACCAAAGGATCGAGGGTCATAAATCCTTCATCGCGCGCGGTATCATCACCGCATGCTGAAGCTACCCAAGCTTTGAAATACCCCACGGGAGATACGGTCAATAAATATGCAACGAAGCTTGAAATGATTTGAATAAAAGTGCCTACATTATGCAATGAAAACATAGCCCTGCCTACGTAAAGAAAATGAACTTTACCAATGTGTTCTTGGAAATAGTGTAGAAAAAAGGCTTTGTAAGTCAAATGATATGTGCTTTTTTGACCGAAAAAAAGTTTGTCAGTACACTAATGAAGATAGTAATAACCATTAAAACAATGCATGCGTGCGCGTACAAGACGCGAAACAGAAAGTGTCCCTGATGGAAAAACAATACGTACCCCTGACTGCTGAACAGGAAATTCAACAATTTTGGGAGCAGCACCAAATTTATGCCACAAAAAGTGGATCTGGACCATTGTATACTATCGATACTCCGCCACCTACCGTCTCTGGGGCATTACATATAGGACATATTTTTTCTTATACACAAACCGATATTTTTGCTCGATTCAAGCGTATGAGTGGCCTCAATGTTTTTTACCCTTTTGGCTTTGATGACAATGGGTTACCAACTGAACGTTTTGTAGAAAAAAAATTGGGCATCCATGCACATGATATGTCTCGATCGGTGTTTATTAAGATATGCCAAGAGGAATCTCATAAGGTATCACAGGATTTTGTACGACTTTGGCAACGCATGGGGCTGTCAATTGATTGGCGTAAATGTTATTCCACTATCTCTGATCATGTACGTGCCTTATCTCAAGAATCGTTTATTCGTTTGCATGAAAAAGGGCATGTGTACCGCCGCAATGAGCCGGCGTTATACTGCACTTTATGTCGCACCTCGGTTGCCCAAGCAGAACTTGATGATGTGCAAGCGCCGTCATTCTTCAATGATATTGTGTTCCATGGGCACCAGGAACAGCAGTTGGTAATCGGGACAACACGTCCTGAATTATTAGCATCATGTGTCGCTTTATTCTATCACCCCGATGATACGCGGTATCATGCTTTGCACAATACCTACGCAACAGTGCCGCTCTATGGACATAATGTACCTATTTTAGCTGATCCTGCGGTCGACCCGCTTAAGGGAACCGGGCTAGTAATGTGCTGCACGTTTGGCGATAAAACTGATATTACATGGTTTAAAAAGTATCAATTGCCCTATCGACAATCGATTGGCTTGGATGGCCGTATGACCGACATGACCCAAATGTTGACAGGGTTGAAGGTTAAAGAGGCGCGACGCGTGATATTGGAGGCGCTGCGTTCTGCAGGTGCATTATTGACGCAGCGGGAAATAACGCATGCGGTGAATGTTCATGAGCGATGCAAAAATCCTATTGAATACGTGTTGTTGTCACAATGGTTTATTAAAATTTTAGAATATAAAAAAGAGCTTATTGAGCTCGCGGACCGTATTGCCTGGCATCCGACGTTTATGAAAGCGCGCTATCAAGATTGGGTGGAAAATCTTGGGTGGGATTGGTGTATTTCGCGCCAACGTATGTATGGAATTCCTTTTCCTGTATGGCATTGCGCTGATTGTGGCCATACTATGTTCGCCCGTATTAAAGATCTTCCGATCGATCCTCAGGAAGTCCCGTATGCTGATGGTTCGTGCTCCGCGTGTGGAAGTACCGCATTAAACCCTGATACCGATGTTATGGATACGTGGAATACTTCGTCGCTCAGCCCCTATATCTGTTATACGTATTATCAGCCGAACGAATCGCCCTTTACGCAAGATATTATGAAAGACTTTATGCCAATGAGTATGCGCCCACAGGCACATGACATTATTCGTACATGGGCATTTGATACTATCGTCAAAACGTGGATGCATCATGATACAGTGCCATGGGAGTCGATTGTCATATCCGGGCATGTTTTGAGTGATGAACGGCAAAAAATATCTAAATCAAAAGGTGGTGCGGCCTTAACGCCTGAGTTACTGCTTCAACAACATCCTGCAGATGCTATTCGTTATTGGACTGCATCAAGTGGTCTTGGACAAGATAGTACTTTTTCTGAAAATCAGATTAAAATTGGGCAAAAATTGATCACTAAACTGTGGAATGCCTTTCGCTTTGCAGGGCCACATATTCAAGACGTGTGCCCAACAACGTTACCCCGCTCTTTTGGTGCGGTTAATGAATGGATTTTTCATCGTGCATCGCTTTGCTATGGCCAATATGCGCAAAGTTTGAATGCATATGAGTTTAGTCCAGCTTTGATACAGGTTGAGCGGTTCTTTTGGCATGATGTATGTGATACCTATTTAGAACTTATCAAACATCAATTATTCAATCCTGATCAATATAATGCGCAAGCGGTCAAGGCGACGCAATGGACATTGTATCACATTGGACTGCGCGTGTTGCAATTATATGCTCCGTATATGCCCCATATTACTGAGGCATTATACGGTATGATATACCAAAAACGTACCGGTTCTTCGTCAGTGCACCAAACACGATTTGCTCGCGTTCAAACTGAGTATGTTTTTCAAGAAAGTGCTGATCAGATAGACGCGGTTATTGCCGTTGTTGCTCAGATTCGGCGATTAAAAACCGAGCAAGGACTTTCATTGAAAGTGGGTTTAGATAAGCTCGTGATTCACGCGATTGACGATGCAGTGCTTGCGACTATACAGCCACATGCGCAACTATTACAAGGTGTTACGCAAGCGACACAGATCGAATTTGTAGTTTCTGATATTGCGCAACCGGAGATTCGTCAGGTTGCAGATGCATGGCGGGCCCATGTTATTGCGCGGTAGGGTATAGGATTGCAGGATGATTACGATACGTTCAAGAGTACGAAAATATCCCGTTGATACCAAAAAAATGGCACAGGATGTGCTTATTGTGTTGAACGACCTAAAATATGCTGATTTCGATCTTGGTATTTTATTGACGACTAACAAGATTATTCAACAGTACAACCGAGATTTTCGTCATAAAGACCAGCCCACGGATGTTCTGGCCTTCCCCTATCATCATAATGCACGCCCAGGTAAACGGATTGTCGTCACGCAGGAAGAAGATAAAAATCTTGGGGATCTGGTGATTTCGCTTGAATATGTGAGCAAAAAGGGCCAGGAGTATGGATATACGTTTGATTATTACCTGAAAAAGCTGTTGATTCATGGGATTTGTCATCTGCTTGGGTATGACCATATCAAGGATACGGATTACCAACGTATGGCCAAAGAAGAAGAGCGATTATTGCATAAAATTGCCGAGGCGCCGGAGCACTTTTAGTAGTATTTTGCATGTTTTTTTCATTATGCTATAGTAAAAATTGATAAGTTATTTATTGAAAAACTGTACACGATTATTTTTTGGAAATTGGCATGCGTTATTTAAAACTTCAAATTGCATTTTTATTTTTATTGACCATTCATGCTGGATGGCTCGTGGGGAGTGATAATAAAGGGGAGAATACAGGGGGGAGAAGACAGACTGCAACATACTCTGTACAGGATTTGCCCGAGGGTGAATATCAGTCAGAGATACATAGAGGAAACTATGAGCATGCAGGGATTCAAGATGGATACAAAAATTGTGATTTTAAAGAAACTGAATTTAGAAATTGCGATTTTAAAGCCTGTACCAATAATAATCAGATGGTGCTTTCCTGGTGGGATCAAACTAAAATGCAGCTTGCAAACATACTCATTACTAATGTCGGTTTGCCATTAGGCATACAAGGCTTAGAAAAGGGTTATGAACGATATAAACAATGGAAAGATCCAAAAGAATACGCAAAGAAAAAATCTGCAGAAAAAGAGCAAGAAAAGGCACAAAAGCAGTTGGACCACCAGATGCTTATAAATCAAAGCAGATTGACCGGGGCCTTAGTGAGAGAGAAAGAACTTGCTGGACAACACACCGCTATGCAGCTTGTTCAAATACAGAGAAAAGAAGTTGAAGGATTTGTTGCTGGTTATGAGCAAAAAATTAAAGATGCAGAGAAGGCTTATGATAATATAGTAAAAAGGGCTGATCTTTCTGAAGCACAAAAAAAATATGTGCAACAGATGGTGGAACAACAGGCAACGAATTACTCCGAAATGTTAGCAAAGTTTAACGCAGCATACGATGACCTTGCTGAACTTACTATTATTGCAAGTGACATGCGTACTCCAGGAAAAGTAGAAGCTTTTGGTAGAAAGCTGCAAGAGAATAAACCAGAGCAAAAACAGCCGAAGAATAAAAAGAAAAAAACTGATGCAAAAAAACAACAACAGATACCAACAGGCGATAGCAAGCATCAGCCACCGTCATCTCCAGAATCGCCATATGATGATATCGATAAATTATTATCAACTGAACTAAAGAAAATTGAAGCAAAGTTGCAACAGGATGATGCTGAACAAGAAGATGATGCTGAAGTAACAGAATCGAGTGAATAAAGGAAAAAGGATGTTGCGTGTTAAAGGTACGCATGATTGGGTTGATTTGACGCATTTTAACCTGATAATTGATCATGCCAAGCGATATTTCGCACTTTATAATTTTCAAGAAATCGCTACTCCTTTGATTGAACCTGTTGAGCTTTTTCAGCGATCGTTGGGAAGTGCGACTGATATTATTTCTAAAGAGATGTTTCTCATTGTGCCGCGCAATCACGATGACCAGATCTGCTTGCGACCTGAAGGCACTGCTTCAGTAGTTCGTGCATTTATTGAAAATAATATTCAAACGCTACCATGGAAGGTCTTTACCTGGGGGCCGATGTTTCGCTATGAACGACCGCAAAAGGGACGCTCCCGTCAGTTTCATCAAATTAGCATGGAAATTATTGGTGCACAGAGTATTGCTCACGATGCACAATTGATTATGATGCTTGATCGCTATTTTCATGAACAACTTACATTAAATAATTATGCGCTTGAGCTCAATTTTTTAGGGTGTGCACAAGATCGTGTGCAGTATAAAGAACGTTTGCAGGCATTTTTGCAGACGTTGGGCGAACAGGCATTATGTGCACAATGCGTTGATCGGCAACATAAAAATATCTTACGTGTTTTTGATTGTAAAAATGAGAGTTGTCAGCAATTATATAGTAAAGCCCCACATACGGCGGATTTTTTGTGTGCTCCCTGCGATCAAGAGTGGACACAGCTTAGGCATGAATTAGAACAGTTATCAGTATCATTTGCTTACCGGCCAACGCTGGTTCGTGGTTTAGATTATTATACTAAAACAGTATTTGAGTTTGTGAGTAATGATTTAGGTGCGCAAAATGCCTTTTGTGGCGGTGGTCGTTATGATCATTTAGTCAAAGAATTAGGTGGAAAGCAAGACCAGCCTTCACTTGGTGCAGCGATTGGTATTGAACGGTTACTGATTGCACTGCAAGCACGACAAGATGCCCCACTTGCCGGGCAACATGCTCCATTGCATGTTATTATCCCATTAAGCATAGCGCAAAAAAGTTTGGCATTAATGCTCGCGGATATGTTGCGAGCGCACAATTTGGCGGTCGACGTTCTGTTGGATGATGATTCGCTTAAAAGCATGATGCGCCAGGCCAATAAAATGGGTGCTTTATATGCGCTTTTATTGGGCTCTGAAGAACAAGAGCATGGCAACGTGACGATTAAACATATGGTTACCGGCAAAGAAGAGCGCGTGTCGCAAATTACCGCAGCAGAGTATTTAAAGCGTTAATAAGTGCTTGTATTGATCGCAAGATCTTAACCTCGGATTCTGCTTGGCGATCTATTTCTTTTATCTCTTCTTGTGTGGGACGTTTTTTTAAGTATTTTTTTAAACTTTTAGTCTTCATATATACTTGTCTCTGCGAAATAGTTAAAGCGTTAGCTATTAAAAAAAGAGCTGCTGTATATACTCTTTAAAATAATAAAAGAATATAACTGCAAAAATAATACCGTCAAAACGGTCTAAAAAGCCGCCATGGCCGGGCAAGATGCCGCCGGTATCTTTAATGCGTGCGCGTCTCTTTAAAAATGATTCAAAAAGATCGCCGGCAAGCGAAAGTGCGCATACGGTGAATGTGAAAATAAGAATCGGCGCAATGGCGATTTTACCCTTTAATTCATACAATACCGCAGTTAATCCCAGACATGCAAAAATGTAGCCGCCCAGCGCACCCTCCCATGTTTTTCCGGGGCTGATGGTCGGGGCTATTTTATGCCTTCCCACGATATTGCCCACCAAATATGATCCGGTATCATAGCTGGATACTAAGATAAACAGCACAAATAATAGGTCGTGATAATAAGGATCATGGTTAAGGGCAATGAGCAAAGAAAAGGGGAGCAATAGATACAGTGGCATTAACAACCAAAAAAGTGGTCGATTAATAGGAAATAGCTTTCGCCATTCAACAATAAGAATATGAAGCAAAATAAAGAGTAAGATTCCAGAAAAATAGAGGGGCGGCAAATAAATGAGCGCCATCCAAAAGAGAAATCCTAATGCTAAAGCTGTTATGGTGCGCTGTATAATAGTTGTCATAGAAAATCCTGTTAACCTACCAATTATCTATTACAAAAGCTTGAGGTATGTAGGTGATATGTTCCTTGTCCTGTATTCCTTCAACGAGTGCTACGTCAAAACGATAAGCCCTGTATTCATAAGTATGCCGCGCGAGATAATGTCGTGCAACAGCGGCTATTTTTTTTTGTTTTGTTGGCGTAATTACGCAGGAAAAATCAAAACGGCATGCTCGTCGCATTTTGACTTCAACAAAGATGAGCACCTCATGATTGAGCGCAATAATATCAATCTCTCCGTACTGTTTGCGATAGTTGCGTTCAAGAATGGCAAACCCTTGATCACGCAAGTAATGGACCACGAGCGTTTCTCCATGATGACCTATAGTTGATTTTTGGTGTGCCATGATTAAAAGCGGTTCACAAAGGAGGTTTGCTTTTTGTCGGTGTCTGCCAGCATGAACGTTGCAGAATGTGCGATAGGTTTAGCATACGGCATCACTTTAATTTTATCTGCGGCCAGATAGGTTGGGAATTTTGTTGCCAGTTCGGTTACTTTTTCTTGCATAAGTTCATTGTTATCGTACGCAGATGCTACCAAATATTCATGGATAAGAATAAGCGGTTCTGCGGATGCACATTTGGTAGCCCAATCGGTGCGTATACCAACGAGCCGTTTGGCAGCAGAGGGTAAATTTCCGCGGTGCAGGTAGAACCTGACAACATACAGTTCATGTTCTACAAGGCGCAGTCTACAGCGTTCAAGTATCTCCGTAACTTCTGGTTTATGCTGTGCAAATAACTCACCCTGTTTTAAAAATGATTCGGCCAAAACAATCGTTTCTTGCGTGACGGTCTGATCGCGATCATTACTGGTAGTTTGTTGATTTTCTGAGCATATTATGGCGTGATACCAAGCATAGGCACTTTTTTCAGGAATACGGGGATATAACCGCACAAATTCATTGTAAAGCGTGCTTGCTTTCTTATAATTTTTTTGAGACACACAAAGATCGGCGCATAACAAAAGCAAGTCGATCAGCTCCTGCTCCTCTTCGCACTGAGCGTACATTTTTTCGGCATATTTGAGTGCGGTCACCAGATCGCCCCGTTCTTGATACTCTTTAAGCTTTGCCCGCAATTCTTGATAGTTCTGAGTGCTCATCGTGTCGTGCGCGGTGCGGTATTCTTTTATTTTTTTCAAAAAAGATCCTATCAGACCATGCTCATCTTGCTGGTCGGCAACGTGTGTGTCATCTGCAGGGAGTTCCGCGTGCTGTTGTTTGTTTTTTGTTGGCCCACAGGTAGGGAGTGCCACGAGTAGTGCAATTATCAAAAATCCACGTTTAAACATATGATATACTTTCTTTGAGCGACAATCTTTTTTAAAGTATACGCAGAGAAGAGTGCAAAGTGAAATGGCAGATGTTACTTTTGGACATTATTCCTGCTATGGTAGATGATGACCATGTAAAGATGATGCATGAGAATTAAGGTTATTATGAAAAAAGATTTAGCAGAACTTTTATTAGCGGCTGGTGTTGATCAGCAGCATATCTATACTTGTCAGCAGGAACAAGCAACAACTGGGGTTCCTTTTGAACAATGTCTCCTTGCGCGCACTCAGGTAACACCACAGATACTTGCCCAAGCGTATGCAACGTATGCAAATTTTGAGTATAAAGAAGAGATTACTGAAGCTATTGCAGATCCAGCACTTTTGGCGCGGGTTCCGCTCCGTTTTTTACGTGAACATACGGTCATGCCAGTGATGATCGATGGGTCCTTGGTGATTCTTACCGCCAATCCTTTACTCTTTCAGCCACTTGATGAACTTAATTTGTTGCTCGGTGGTGGGGCGCGTTATATGGTATCGACAGCAAAAGCTGTCACGGATGCTATTAATCGTTACTACCCGATAGAGGGCACCAAAGAGATGATTGCGGGTCTTGAAAGTGAGGTTGCACAAGAGGAAATCGAGGGCAATATCGATTTTGGTGATATCGAAGAAAAAGATATTCTTGCCATGGCTACCGAAGCTCCCATTATTAAATTGGCTAACCATATATTTTTTCAAGCAGTTAAACGCGAGGCGTCTGATATTCATATCGAACCGTATGAAAAAGAGCTGCATGTGCGCTATCGTATTGATGGTGTGCTTCATCACATTATGACACCCCCCAAACGGGTGCAAGGGCCACTTATTTCGCGTATCAAGATTATGGCCGACATGAATATTGCCGAAAAAAGAATACCGCAGGATGGACGTATTGATTTGCGTGTTGCTGGCAAACCCGTTGATATTCGTGTCTCTGTGCTGCCGGTATCATTTGGTGAACGTGTAGTTATGCGTTTGCTCCCTAAAGAGCGAGCTTTTGCAAAAATTGAACAAATGGGCTTCAGCGATCGTGATCAGCAGGTTATTATGCAAAGCATTGAACGGCCTAACGGTATTATTTTCGTCACCGGCCCCACGGGATCAGGTAAAACAACCACACTCTACTCCATTTTAGGGTATCTCAATCGTCCTGAAGTTAATATTGTTACGGTCGAAGATCCGGTTGAATATCAAATGCCGGGTATTGGACAGGTGCAAGTGCGTGATAAAATTGGATTGACCTTTGCAGTAGCATTACGTTCAATTTTGCGCCAAGATCCGGATATTATCATGATCGGTGAAACACGCGATCAAGAGACGGCGCAGATTGCTATTCGCGCAGCGCTGACAGGACATTTGGTGCTCAGCACATTGCATACTAATAGTGCACCAGCAACGATTACGCGTCTTTTAGATATGGGTGTTGAGCCATATCTGATTGCCTCATCGGTAGTGTTAGCAGTAGCGCAACGCTTGGTGCGCAAATTGTGTGCTGCATGCAAAAAAGTATATACACCACCAGTTCAACTGCTGGCCAGCGTAGGCATTACACCAGAGGCGGCTAAAAAAATTACTTTTTATACAGCTGTTGGTTGTCCTGTATGCAACGGCACTGGCTATAAAGGACGCATTGCGCTCTTTGAGCTTATGCCGATCACGCCTGCTATTGCACGTTTGACTATTGATCGCGCAGATACGGGAACTATTGAACAACAAGCGATACATGATGGCATGATAACGTTATTACATGATGGTGTACGTCAAGTTGCAGCAGGGGTTACGACACTGGATGAGATCGTTGCTGCTGCAGGTATACAATTAAATATTGTGGAATAGTAGAACGAAGATGAATAATAGAGCTTTTGTGAAATGCTCATTTCTTTTCTGGCTTTTTGCCTATGGATCGCATTATGGTTTTGCTTCTCAAGTGGAACCAACAATTAAAGTGAGTGATTTATGCATTGTCGCTCGACATGTTACACACGCAATAAAAGAAAGGCGCGACAAAACTGCTCTGTGTATTAAAATACCCCCCATGGTACGTATCATCATGGATTATGCCTTTGATTACTCCGGATGTATTGCCTCTCGGAATGCTCGTCTTAAGCAAAAAATACAGAACAAGTATGGGAGTGCAGGAGTAGCGCTTTTTAAGAATGCCCTACAAGAGGTACGAAAGCTTGATGTGTGGGCATTTTTTGATTATGAGCATAACGCGAGCATACTCACCATCAGACATTGTAAAGCGCTTTCACCACAACAGGTTATACGAGTAGCATCAGGAACCAAAGATCCTGCATCAGGCTTGATTTTGGAAGGAAGGTTCGATTTTTACGAAGGAAGTACGAAAATGCAATTTAGGCAAAAACTCCGTATCCCAATTGAGAATCTTGCTTACATGACCACAGAAGAAATACTATCTCTTAATCTGTCTCATGTATTCATAAGCTAACGGACAAAACGTTTAATTTTGATGCAAATCTCTATCTTTATGTTGTGCTTAGGTGCCTGAACCAGTAGAATAAAAAAACTGTTGAAGTACTGCTTATTCAAGAAACCGGGCTATATATGAAAAATGATGGTGTGCAATTATTGATAGTAAGCCTTCTCATTTTTGGATCGCATTACAGTGTTGCTGCTGAATCGAGCAAAACGCTCCTCAAGCAGGCTTTTAAGAATGCACGCCCTGTTGTGCGAAGGCAAAGTTTGTTGGAGAAAGAAATACAGAGAGAACAGGGACCAGAGGGTAAGGATTTGTTTAAACAAGTGATGGAGTTAATGCATAAACTTGATCCGTGGGCAGTATGTGATTATTGTGATGGAGTAATTGTTATTTATCATAAAAAAACATTAACTACAGTGGCGGTAGCGCATGCATTATCTACACCGTACAAAGAGTGTGTTTTAGTGACAAGCTATAAGTCGACGCCGGGAGAAACTATTCTGGAATTTATGAGTATAAAGCCATGGAGAATAACCAAATCTGCATCAGGCTTGGATTATAAGGAATTTATTGCTTATTGACAGTACACTATTTTGATTTGGTATGATCATCAAAAAGCCCCAACGTTTTAAGCTTGGGGCTTTTTTACTTAATAATATTTACCTTATTGCGCTATTTACCTTTTGCTTTTTTATAGAGAAATTCTTGAATAAAATCTTCACGGTTTTTTGACGAAACATGTTCCGCATATTTTTCTGCTTTTCGTACGGTTTTTTCTGCTGACCATGTAGTCTCTTTTTTAAGATGATTTTTATGTTGTCGAGCCTTCAAGTGATGTACAGGTGGGCTTACAGGTTTTTTAACTGTGTGGGCTGCGCTATATGCGCAGTTACCTGTTAACATGATCCCGAGCAGGAACAATACATGATAATTCATGCTAATCCTTTTGTATTGAGTTGTGAATATTTTTTCGTAGATTACACCCTATTTATAGCACAAAAATTGCACAATGTATATTTATATATCATGGTATTGTACTCTACAGATGCTGTATATACATAAGGTGTTATATACTTTAGGAAAAAAATGGGACGTAAATATCAATTATATTCAATAGTGCAATCTGGAGCATCATTAATAGAATTGCTTATCGTTGTAGGATTATGTGTTCTTGCGATGCAATTGACCATGAGTTTAGGAACATTTTTTCAGCAAAGTACAACGCGTGCAGCGTTGGACGAGTTGCATGCACAGTGTACCTTTGCGCACATGAAAGCTTTGGTTGGTGGACATGACCAAAAGATAGTATTTGATGTTGATCATCATGCATACTCCTGGCAAGATGCCAAAATTACCTTACCTGATCGAGTACATTTTGGTACGCTACATGGTGCACACGGTCCGCCATTTGCACCAACGCGGCCGATTACTCATCCTGTTACCTTTAAGGATGCTACTATCGTATTTAAAGAAAATGGTGTTATACGACCAGGGACTGTGTATATTTCTGATAGCATGCGTCAATATGGTTATGCATTGACGGTGTCAGTTGCGCGACCCCATGCATACCTACGTCGCTATTGCTACAATGGTGCGTGGCATCGTATTACGTAATGGGGCATATACGTATGAAGCGTGCTTTTATTGCTTGTGTACTGTTGGGTATCATTATTGGCGTGTATATACAGTATACTACATGGATTCCGCGCTATGTTGGTCCATGGATCACAACAATGTTTGAGCAATCTGGTGCATGTTGTATGCATGCACAACGCGTGACATGTACGTTAATATCACCGAGTATTACGTTTCATGATGTTCAGGTTACGCCACGATTGGATCAGACATGGGATTGGAAAGCAGCACGCTATTCGCTCGGTTTTTCATGGCTCTCATTGATACTGTATGGGATACTTGATCTTCGCATTACCATCGATGATCTTCAGGTGTATTCCGCCGTAGATGCCATGACTCCGGCGATTGCACACCATATCACGAGTTTAACGACTGGCCAAGGGTACACGATACCTTCATTCATTGCATCATGCACATTGAATCAAGCGTACATAAAATTCGAAGATTGCGTGAAACATCATATTCTTGTTGGCACAGTTGATGTTGCTCTCCAACGTGTTGATGCTGCGTTGCAGGGAATTGTTTATGTACGTGATGGAATGATACAGTATGCTGATAAAGCGTGCGCCACATTTGCTCATGGCACATTGCGTACGACAATTCCTATGCATGATGCTCAGTATGTAGCTTCATGCAAAATTGCACTCAAGCCATCACTCCCGCTTGCAGGAGGAAACATCGTATGGTTACATGCCGATTGGCATCATAACACAGGCACCATAAAACTGAGTACCCACGCTACGCCGATAATTGACTGCACCGATATAGTGCATCGTGACGATGGATGGCATGCACAGATAACAGGTACGGTGTCATGTGCCGATTGCGCATTGCTCTTTGCAAGCAAACCGTATCCAGGAACGCTCAGTTTTAACGGCAATGTACGTACGGATGGTACTGAACATACATGCAATGATATGCATCTTGCATGTAATGGTTTACCACTTCCTATGGTGCATCAAATCCTCTACGATGGTTCGGTGACGATTGTAGATCAGAATATTACAGGAGCAGGCACGCTATGTGCCAACGATACGATTGAAGTAGATACCACGTTTGAATTCAAGGGTGATACCCAATGTGGATCGATTACCTGTTCTAACAAGCAGACATATGCGATTCCCTATATGTCACCATATTCACTGCAACCACATGCACTATGTGCAGCACTTAATATAGAACCATCAATGCTACGTGGCACAATCGATTGTATGATTGCCGATACACGTGATCCACACAAAATGCACCAGTGTACTAGCTCTTTTATGGTGCATGATGGCGTTTTTGATCTCGTTGGCAAACATGAAATGGGTATGTTGGAAGTTTCAGGAACTATGGTGCCGACATGTAACGTTACTCGTGCGGTACTGTATGATAACAGTCATCAATCATTATTAAAAGCACGCAATTATCCGCACTCTTATGATAAATTACATCTGAACATTGCCCCGGAATTTTTGCAAAAAATGTGTTTAGCATTATGGGGGTATACCGTGCATAGTGATGGAATATATACGTGTGATCTTCGCATTGGGCGCACTATTGATGCACGTATACGTATGGATGGAGGAACTATTCGATTGCCGGGGGTGCAAAATTTTATACGGGATATTGATATTTTTGGTTCGTATGATCCATCCACAAGAACAGGCACGGTGACAGAAGGGGTATGTACTTTAGATCGAGGCAGTATCAATATTCATGGTGCGCGTATGATGTTACATGAGGATGGGACGTTACAATTTTGCTATCTTCCTATTACAGCACATCACTGTATGTTGGTTCTTGATCGTGGTATTTTTGCCTTACTTTCTGCAGATATGTGTATAGCGATGCAGGAGCAGGAACCAATTACGCTGAGTGGTTACATGTTGATTGATCAGGCACATATAGAAGGTAATATTTTTTCCCATTTATTTCAGCAGATGCTCGCTACTTCTACCCGTGATACATTCTTGCGCGAATATGCCGATCGTTGTATATGTGCATTAACATGTGATTCCGTTGAACCAGTACGTATTAAAACGGCTTTTGTTGAAACAAGTGCAGATATTTCTATGCGCATTACCGGCAAAGCAAGTCAACCGTCAATTTTGGGAAAAATTAATCTTAATGGTGGGGCATTTTTGTTTCCTTATAAACCGCTCTACATAACGCGCGGCACTATTTATTTGGATGAACAAGATCCACAACACTCATTGATTGAACTTGTAGCATCAAATAAAATTAGACACCACGATGTAAGTATGTTTGTTTCTGGCTCTTTGCAGAATCATGCTGTTACGCTATCAGCAAGTCCGCCGCTTAGTGAAGAACATATTTTATCGCTGTTGCTGATTGGCTCTCATGCAGAATCGATGAGTATGGTTATGCCAGCATTGATCATGCACAATTTGAGTTCCTTTATTTTTGACCAAAAACAATCACCAAGCCAATTCCGTACTTTTTTTGGCAGATTGTTGCAACCATTTGAACATATTCATTTTATTCCCGTTTTTGCAGATCAATCAGGACGTGGCGGATTGCGTGGTACTTTGGAAGTAGATTTATCGGATCATTTACGTGCTACTATACAAAAGAATTTCTCACTCTTAGAGGATACGAGGGTTGAACTTGAATACGCGGTGTCTGATGATATTGTAGTGCGTGGCATGCGTAACGAGCGGCGTGACGTTGGTGGAGAAGTAGAACTTAAATGGAAATTTTAATCATGAGCAAGGAGAATATATGTCGGGCATATTATCGTTACTATGTTGTTTGGCACTATGCATATATCAGTCCGCGGTTGGAACATCGCACGAGATATTCTTTCCTGCCGGATATGGATCCACACACTTTATTATTGGCCAACCGGTATTTAAAAAAACATCGTATGCATCGTCTCGTTTACCTGATATGGTCGATACTATTCTTTTTTCTCCCGATGATGATGTGTGTGCGCATCTTTTGGAATTAATCAATAAAGAACAACAAAGTATCAAAATGACGATCTACCTGCTGACTGATGAACAGATTATGCAAGCACTTATCAATGCACACAAACGTGGGATAGCCATAGAAATTATAGTCGATCCAAAGCATATGTATGATCGCTCAAGCCGAATTTATCAATTATGTCAGCAGGGAATGTGTGTTTTTGTCTTTAATCCAAAATATAGTGATCTGGGTGGTACCGGTCTTATGCACAATAAATTTGTTATATTTGGAGCTGAACATACTACTACCAGTGCAGTGTGGACGGGTTCATTCAACTTTACTAAAGCTGCGCGTGAATGGAATCAAGAACATATCGTTATTGTGCGGGGAACTAACGCATTAAGCAAGTTTACGCAACAGTTTGAACGACTAAAACAGCGATGTGTACGGTATACAATGCAGATGAAAAGTACGCAAGAATAGGTATTAGTATAATGAAAAGCTTCACTACTACAGTTCCTTCCTAGCTCACTCTCCATGCTATGCATGTTGGTGAAAAAAGCAACCTTTTTTTATCCTTGTTCATTATCTAAGTTGATAGTATTGTTTTTCGCCTGTCGTTTCAAATATAATTATTTGTGAAACAGATTGTGCATAATGTCGTCAAATCCTCAGAGGTAAATCATGTATGGTGGTAACAAAATTCCTGGCAAGCGCTATGCTCTACCTTTTGTCGGAGCATGTATATTTTTTCAGCCAATAGTGTGTGTTAGTTTTAGTGATGCATGGCAAGTTTTGTACCGTAATGCGACGAGCAGGCAGAATATTACTAATTTTTTCTCGAGCAAATACGGGCTTGGCCTTGTAGGAGGAGCAATAGCTTTTGCCCTCGCTGGGTTATGGTATACATGGAAAAAGAATGCAGAACAACAAAGAAGAATACAAGAACAAGAACGTCTGCGGTTGGTGGATGAGCAGAAGATGCGTGACCAAGAGCAAAAACAGAGAGAAAATCTTGCCGAAATACAGCGGTTAGCAGAGGAGAAGCGTAAACGTGAAGAGGGACTTGCAGCAGTGCAGCAGCACGCAGAGGATGACAAACAGTTATTAGCAATAGATCAAGAATTAAAAGAATTGCGGCAAGCCCGGAGCAAACTGCAAGATATAGATAAAGATTTTGATAACGCCATGAATGACCTTAAGGAGATTTATGCGCGTCATCAACCTTGGCTGAATAACGCGGAAGATTTTTATTTGTATTTGGGGGGAAAATCGAATATCGCAACTTGGTCTATATCTCAATCAGAAAATTTGTTACGTACTTTTAAGGAAAAATCACATAGACCAGCTATTTGTGCCGCTCTACAAGGGGAATATGATCAAGTAGGTACAATGAATTTTTTGGATGATGATGTGCGACGAGCCTGGTCGCTTTTAGGACAAGTGATAAAATTGTTGCGGTGTGAGCAGCAAGAATCGCGCACAGAATAAGCCGCGTAAACGCTTTAATCTCTATGACGTCAATTTTTTTGGCCATGATATGAGTGCGCTCAGTGAGGCACTTATTTTTATATCGTTGATTTTTTTTCATTGTTTCAAATATAATTATTAAAGAATAGGGCTTGTATAGAGTATTGTAAGGCTTGCAAGGGTGAATAATGTATTGTAGTAACAAAACCCATCTCATGCGATACAGCGTACTTTTTGCAGGTTTATGCATGGTGGTTCAGCCAATAGCCTGTTTCAGTGTAAAAGCAGGGCTACAAGCATTGTATGGCAAGCTGCCTCAAGAGCTGCGCGAGAAGCGGAATGTCGCTGATTTTTTTACGAGTAAATACGGGCTTGGGATTGTGGTAGGAGGTATGACTCTAACAGCATTGTTTCTCGCCCGTATGTGGTATCAATCACGGCAGCAAGCAGCAAAACAACAGGCAGATGGGCAAGAGCTGCAGCAACGAATACAGGCAGCATTTAAAAGCAAAAACGCTGAGACTGTTATTCTCATGTTAGATGAGTTATATGTAAAATATAAGTGGAAAAAATTCAGTACACAGATAATAGAAGCGGTGCAAGCGGCGATGCCGAGCCAAGTCGCCGGCGCACAGCGTTTAAGTCAATTAATAGAACAACATAAAGGCAATCCTACTCTTTGTGCAATACTGCGTGCAGAGCTCAAAGATATTACAGATGGACAGCGAACTTCGAATATTGTTGTTCAAAAAACTGATATTACAAATCTTATTGATGTCTTAATAAAACTTGCTAAATGCAAGAGTGAGGGCGTTCTTAGACGGTTAAGTGCCGCAGAGAGAAAAAGTACTGCAGTTTTAGTAGCACAGACAGCGCCCGAGCCAGCCGCTAGCATGCGGGATCCTGAAGACATTTTTGCAACACTTCGCGAGCTTTATTGGAAAAATTCAGATTGGCGATTTTATACAGGCATATGGGGTCAAGCACAGGCTGATAATTTGCCTGATTATTTATCTATTAAAACAGGTTTAAAAATCGAAAATTTTCAGCAATTAATTCAACATATAAAGGATCCACTCAAAAAGCGCTCTATTTGTGCCGTATTATATCTTGAACAGTACAAGTTACGCAACATGGCACAGCAGAATGCTGCTACAAAAGCTGCATTTGATGCTTTATCGAGCTTGATCAAGGGCTGGGAATGTGGAAAATTTCCGCAAACTATTCCAGAAATAATCACAGAGCTTGATTGGCTGTATACAAACAATCGCATTGGCGAAAGTTTTGTCAAAAAAATAGTTGCGTTATCATTCGCTGAAAAAAACAAATTAACCGAAAGTGAAGTGCGTGAAGTATTGAATAATGAAAATGATAAGAATTGCATTGCTGTTTATAGTATTATTCGCCACAAGGCACGCAAAAACATTGTAGAACAACCATTTTTTGACTCCAAAGTGTACACACTCCTGCTGATTGATCATTTACTTGATCTTATTCTATGCAAAAAAGCAGCGGAAGCTGCTGAACAAGAGGAGTAAATCAATGATTGTTTCATGTTGGAATACGCATAAAATATCTATAAAACTTGCAAAGGTGAATAATGTATTATAGTAACAAAACCCATCTTATGCGGTACAGCGTACTTTTTGCAGGTTTATGCATGGTGGTGCAGCCAATAGCCTGTTTCAGTGTAAAAGAAGGACTACAAACATTGTATGGTAAGCTGCCTCAATTGCCAACAAGCAAGCGGGGTATTTATGGCCTCGTGCTTGTGGTAGGGAGTGCTGCTCTGGCGGCATTGTTTCTCGCCCATAGGTGGTATACATCACGACAAAAAAACGAAGGGTCAAGTCCTCCTCTTGGAACGCTTGTATCATTGCCCTCGGTAGTCTCGGAAAGTCACTTGTCTCTTGCTCTTGATCCTGATAATGCATCGCAACCTAAACAACGCTTTGTACCTCGACCTATGATGCGAGAGGATATCGCTGCCATTAGTGATCCGAATGAAATTTTCGCTTGGCTGAATTGGTTTTATGAGCAAAACCGACTTTGGCTGCCTTTTATACGCACACCTAGAGGCAGAAGCATGGTACTTCGCGCAACAAATTTGTATGAGCATTTCAAATATGAATATGATATTGTGATTGCGGAAGATCGTTCTTTGAATAGTCTGCCTGAACATATGAAAAAAGGGCTTTGTAATGCCCTAAGCATTGAAATACAAAGACTGAAGAGCGTTGAAGAAGATTCTGTAAAGAGAAATATCGCACAAGGTGCTTTATCTCGCTTAATTTTCCTTTTGAGATGTGAAAAAATTGAAAAACCAAAACGTGTCCCTCCGGCTATTACTGCGCCAAGGAAATCAAGCACAATAGAAGATGTTCTGGCAGAGCTTAATAAAGTATATGTGAAACACGAGGCTTGGAGGATTTATACAAGCGGTCAGGCGGCGGAAGATAGTTTTTATAGTTACTTGGCGCAGTTGTGTAAAATTAAGAGTGTGAGTGATGATTCAGTAAAGGTAATTTTGAATGCTATAGCAGACAATGATCCAAATATAAAACAATGTTTTTGTCGAGTATTACAGCTTGAAGCTAACAGCTTAAATTCGCTCGGCGACACCGAGGAAGGATATGCAGACATTCCTCAAGCAACAAAACTTTTATCTCAATTAATAAAGCTTTTGGAATGTGAGACGTAATTTTTTTTTACACCAATAACTTTTGTACACTACCAGGCAAAGGCTCTTGTCCATTATGTGCATGCATGAGTGCTGCGTTAAAATCATCCGGCGGATTGTGGATAAATGTATGGTTGGCGCTTGCTTTGAAAGCGATACTGTTGTTTTTTCAAGATTATTTCAAGTATAATTATTTCAGAAGAGAATGCCTAAAGATATTGTAAGGTTTGCAGAGGTAAGTCATGTATTATGGTAACAAAACCCATATCATACAGTACAGCGTACTTTTTGCAGGTTTATGCATGGTGGTTCAGCCAATAGCCTGTTTCAGTGTAAAAGAAGGACTACAAACATTGTATGGTAAGCTGCCTCAATCGCCAACAAGCAAGCAGGGTATTTATGGCCTCGTGCTTGTAGTAGGAGGTGCTGCTCTGGCGGCATTGTTTCTCGCCCATAGGTGGTATACATCGCGGCAGCAACCTGAAAAAACAGGAGAAGCAGGAGCGCCAGCTGTACAGCCAATAATGTCTGAGCAAGATAAAGAGGCTGAAAAAATTTTTGGCACGCTTTACGCACTTTATGAGAGTAATAAAACTTGGCTAGACTATTCAATCGTGGATCGCGAGCGAACCTCCCCAAACTTGTATCATTATTTATCTGTTAAAACTGAATGGAAAATCGCAAATTTTAGCGATTTTATGCAAAATATGAAATCGAAACAAGATGCAAAAAGCCTTATTTGTGCTGTATTGCATAGTGAAATCGATAAGTTGAAGGAAATAACCTCGCAGACAAATGATACACGAGATGCACAAGATAAATTATCTCAATTAAGAACATTGTTGGGATGTGAGAAAGCTGAAGCACTAACGAGTTATCCTGCAGAAGTAAAGATTGCAGCAGAAGATGTTGTTGTTGCGTCAGGGGAAGAGCCAAGAACAATAGAAGCTGTTCTTGCAAAGCTTAATGATATTTATCTGAGATACGAAACTTGGAGGATTTATACAAGCGGTCAGGCGGCGGAAGATAGTTTTTATAGTTACTTGGCGCAGTTGTGTAAAATTAAGAGTGTGAGTGATGATTCAGTAAAGGTAATTTTGAATGCTATAGCACGCAATGATCAAAATATAAAACAATGTTTTTGTCGAGTATTACAGCTTGAAGCTAACAGCTTAAATTCGCTCGGCGACACCGAGGAAGGATATGCAGACATTCCTCAAGCAACAAAACTTA
>Ga0157376_10000394_pt1 | contig 28354 bp, 22 predicted proteins | sample M45metaG_FD_121801 | JGI IMG/M metagenome (GOLD analysis project Ga0157376, IMG submission 121801) | Miscanthus rhizosphere microbial communities from Kellogg Biological Station, Michigan, USA - M4-5 metaG | ecosystem: Host-associated > Plants > Roots > Rhizosphere > Soil | place: USA: Michigan...
CCGCATCGCTACACGGCGGTCACGACCATTACCAGCGGCAAGCAGGTGGTGGATCGCTATGAAACTCCGTTCGGCATCCGCACCGAGAAGTTCGACGTCAACACCGGCTTTTTCCTCAATGGAAAACATGTGAAGCTGAATGGCGTCTGCGATCACCACGATCTCGGGGCAATTGGCTCGGCGGTCAATATTCGCGCCATCCAGCGCCAGCTCGAAATCCTCAAGGAAATGGGGTGCAACGCCATCCGCACCAGCCACAACCCGCCTGCACCCGAATTGCTCGATCTCTGCGACCAGATGGGTATCCTCGTCATGGACGAATCCTTCGACTGCTGGTCGAAGCGGAAGACGCCGAATGATTACCACCTGCTATTTGCGGACTGGCACCAGAAAGACCTGCGCGCGGAGGTGCGGCGTGATCGCAACCATCCGAGTGTGATCCTGTGGAGCATCGGCAATGAAATTCCCGAGCAGGGCAGCGCGCTGGGTATTGCCGAGGCGAAGGAATTTACCGCCCTCGTGCACGAGGAGGATTCCACCCGTTACACCACGCTGGCGTGCAGCAGCGTTGCGGCCGGCTATACGGGGTATCAGGAGGCGGTGGATATCTTCGGCTACAACTACAAGCCATTCGAATACGCAAAGTTCCACCAAACCAATCCGACGGTTCCGATCTTTGGTAGTGAGACGGCATCTTGCATCAGTTCCCGCGGGGAATACTTCTTCCCCGTCAGTAATCGCAAAGGGGACGGAAAGGCGAACTTCCAGGTAAGCTCATACGATCTCTACGCTCCGGGCTGGGCCACCCCGCCGGATGATGAGTTCAAAGGGCAGGATGAGAATCCTTTCATTGCTGGGGAGTTTGTCTGGACCGGCTTTGATTATATTGGCGAGCCGACTCCGTACAACAAGGATGTCACCAATCTCCTCAATTACACGAGCGCGGCGGACAAAGCAAAGGCGCAGGCGGAACTGGACGCCTTGGGCAAGATCGAGGTGCCTTCGCGCAGTTCCTACTTCGGCATCGTCGATCTCTGCGGCTTCAAAAAGGATCGCTTTTACCTCTACCAGGCCCGCTGGCGGCCCGACCTGCCGATGGCCCACATCCTGCCGCATTGGAACTGGCCCGATCGCGTGGGCCAGGTGACGCCAGTCTTCGTTTACACCTCCGGCGATGAGGCCGAGCTGTTTCTCAACGGCCAGTCCTTGGGCCGCAAGAAGAGAGGGGCGAATGAATACCGCCTGCGCTGGGACGACGTGCAATACCAGCCCGGCGAGTTGAAAGTCGTTGCTTACAAGAACGGTCAGCACTGGGCCGAGGATGTGGTGAAGACCACCGGTGTTGCCGCCGGGATCAAGCTCACCGCCGATCGTCCCGCGCTGCGTGCCGATGGCAGCGACCTGGCCTATGTCACGGTGGCGGTTACCGATGCGGCCGGACTCACCGTCCCCACGGCGGACAATCCGCTCCACTTCAGCCTCAAGGGGCCGGGTAAAATCGTGGCGGTGGACAATGGCGACGCCACCGATCACACCTCCTTCCAGTCCGTCGATCACAAGGCCTTCAACGGCCTCGCGCTCGTGGTGATCCGCACGGAAAGACAGCGCGGCCCGATCACGCTGACGGCCAGCTCCAACGGGCTCCAGCCTGCCCAGGCCTCCCTTACGGCCGGGCTTCCCGTCCAGTGATGATCATGAGATGCGGCTTGCCGTCGCTCCGGTGATTGCAATATCTGTCAGGCCTGACTCTTCGGAGTCAGGCCTTTCTTTTCCCCAAAATCCCCATGAAACATCCCTTCCGTTCGATGGTGTATGGTTTATCACGTTCTTTATGCCTCGGTGCTGCGGTGCTGGCCTTGTTTGCGGAAGTCCTCCTCGCCAACCAGCCTGGCGGCGGCTCGCTCGGCGAGGATGTGAAGGTTCAAAAAATGGTGACGACGTTACGCTGTCCAACGGCATTATCACCGCTGTCATCAACGTTGCCAGCGCGACCGTTGCTTCGCTCAAATTCAAAGGGCAGGAAATGGTCAGCCAGTCGGGACGCCATACCACCATTTATTACAGCCAGGCGGGTCCTTACGAGCGTCCCAGCCATTGCGAATACTCCGTCACCACGCAAAAGCCTGGGGTGATCGACATCTCCTGCCTGCATGTCTATACTCCCGCTAAAGGCGATTCGCATCCCTGGAATCTCGATGTCCATTACGCGCTCACTCGTGGCGGCACCGGCCTTTACACCTATGTGGTCTCCTCGCATCCTGCGAGTTATCCCGACGCTGACATTGGAGAGTGGCGTCTGGTGTGGTCCATGCCCGACGATTTGCTCGATTACATCTGCGTGGACCAGGCGCGTAACTGGAAGATGCCTTCCGCGGAAGACTTCAAGCGGGCCACCGTGACCGGGATTAAAGAGATCAGCCTCCTTCATACCGGCCCGTGGGCCGGGAAATACGATTGCAAATACGAGTACACGGCCGATCTGTGGCGGCTCGGTTGCTGGGGCTTTGCCAGCACCACGCGCAAGCTCGGGGCCTGGGTGGTTTTGGGAAGCCACGATTTTTTCAACGATGGCGTGACCAAGAACGATCTCGTCTCCGCCGCCGGGGTCATTCACGTTTATCTCAACGGTTCACATTACGGCAGCAAAGGTTTTACGCTCAAGAGCGGCCAGGCGTGGCAAAAAATCTGGGGGCCTTATCTGCTGTATTGCAACGATCGCGACAACGTTCGGGAAAACTGGAACGATGCCCGCCTCCAGGCCGAGGCCGAGATCAAAGCGTGGCCTTATCAATGGATCACCGGGAACAGCGCCTATCCACAGGATGACGGGCGTGGCGTGGTGAAGGGACGCTTTATCGTGAAAGACCCGCTCAAGCCCGCACTCACCGGCGGAGGTGCACTCGTGGGGCTCGCGATGCCGGAAGACGGCCCCGAGGGCAACTGGCAGTATCAAGGCTCCGCCTATCAATACTGGGTGCACACGGCTCGGGATGGAAGTTTCGCCCTCCCGCATGTTCGACCGGGCAGCTATACCCTTTATGCCTTTACCAATGGGGTGGTCGGGGAGTTTTCGAAGACGGCGGTCACGGTGAGCGCTGGTTCGGTGACCACGGTCGGCGACCTCACCTGGAATGTCTCGCATCCCGGCCATCACATTGCCTGGGAGATCGGCATTCCCGATCGTAGCGCCGCGGAGTTCAAGCACGGGAACGACTACTTCCTGCCGTATCTCTACCAGCAAATCCCGAAGGAGTTCTCCAATCCGCTGGAATACGATGTAAGCAAGGGGAACTGGAGCACGGCATGGAATTACGCGCATGCTCCTTATGAGCAGGATGGGAAGCAGGTTCCCTTCCGCTGGAACATCCACTTCAAGCTCGATTCGGTTCCCACTGGCGATGCCACGCTCACCCTGGCCTTTGCCAGTGCGCAGCGGGCGAAAATTCAGGTCTTCGTCAACGACGCTCCCAGGCCCGTAACCACCGTCATCCCCACGGACCAGGCGGGAAACGCCTTGCTGCGCGAAGGCATCCACGCCAAATACGGCGTCTCTTACGCCAAAATTCCCGCCAGTACGCTCCATTCCGGGGCCAACACCGTCTCACTCATCCAGGCCAGTGCCTCCTACGTGGGCAATCACGTGATGTACGACTACCTGAATCTTGAACTGCCATAGCCTTCAGCTAGGCTGGTGTCCTCCGCTGAAGGCGATTTGCCGATTATTGATAGGGCGACCAGAAGCTGGCCGGCGCCACATCGGAGAGCAGATTGAAGGTGCTGCTGCTGACCTTCACGATGGTATCCACCTGGAGTGGAGCATAGGAATTACCGAAGATGTCGGTTCCGCCACTGGTATAGAGAGCGGTGCCGGTCTTCAGGTAATTCTGGACGTCGTTCCAAGCCACCGGGTTGCCGGCGGTCTTGTTGTTTTCGATCGCGTACTGGTCAAGGGCGGAGTCAACCATGCGAAGGTCTTCCAGGATGCGACTGGCCTGCGAGCGCTTGCGGGAACGCAGGAAGTTCGGGACGGCAATCGCGGCCAGAAGGGCGATGATGGCCACCACAATCATGATTTCAACGAGGGTAAAGCCCCCGCGACGGAACTGAATTTTTTGGACCATATAATGAGTTGGTTTTTAGGTGGTCTGATTGCAGTCCATAAAATTAGCAGTCGATATGCCCTGTTTATTAGTTTTCGGTTATGTCATGATTACATTGTTGTTTATTGCATAAATGCTAATGCTTCGGTTGTGTAACCATTGCAGTGAAGTCATGCCTTCGGGGAAGGGAATATCCGGACGCGAAGCAGGGCAGTGCACTTGATTTATGCACTGCCCTGTAAATTTGGAATGGCCCTGGCGGATGGCGAGTCCGCTCAAGGCGGGTCGCACTATCCGTTTCCTCGGAAAGGTTTTACCGATAAGGCGACCAGAAGCTGGCGGGCGCCACGTCGGAGAGCAGATTGTAGGTGGTGCTGCTCACTTTCGGCGTGGTATCCACCTGGAGCGGAGAGTAGGAGTTGCCGAAAAGATCGTTGCCACCGCTCGTATAAAGGGCGCTTCCCGTCTTCAGGTACTTTTGCACATCGCTCCAGACTACCGAGGCCCCGGTGATCTTGTTGTTTTCAATCGCATACTGGTCAATGGCTGCGTCCACCACCCGCAAGTCCTGCAAGACGCGCGTGGCTTGAGAACGCTTGCGGGCGCGGAGGAAATTCGGCACCGCAATCGCAGCCAGGAGCGCGATAATGGCGACGACGATCATGATTTCCACGAGGGTGAAGCCCCCCCGTCGGCTTTGCAGTTTTTGGTACATATTATGATTTCAATTTGGTAATATTGTCTCGCGCATGCATTCATAGGATGCAGAGGAGACGCATCAAGTGAAAAGCATGTCTCGTGCCTAGGTAGGCATTTTGCTCAGTGTTTTTAAAAACAGGGGCTGGATATATAACTTATCTGGCCTTTTAAACTCATGTTCATCAATAATGGAGGATGAAAATGGGTCGTCTCTGAAAATCATTCTCAAAAATGGGAATCTTCGCTGAGTGAACATCGGATTTGATTTCCGGGATGGCTGCGTAGAAAGTAGTCCGAATAATTGTCTTACTATTAAAGAAATAGTTGTTCTGACTAATATGCCGATCTTAAAATATCGACGGATTATCGAGAAACTTTAGTCCGAAATGGCCCGGCAATACATCTGCGCAAGGCATGCGTTTCGTTTCACCGCAGCATGCCATCCTCATCCGATATTCCCGTCCAATCCGCAACCCCACTGCTCGCCGAGCTTCGCCTTGCCACTGCGGCGGAGCATCAGGCGCTGGAAGACCGCCTTGATCTCTTTAACCGGGTGCGCACGCTGGCCAGCTATACGGCACTGCTGGAGCGTTTTCATCGCGTGGTGCAGCCGTTGGAGGTTTTGCTGGAATCGCGCGTGGATTGGAATGCCACCGGCTGGGACTTTGCCGCGCGTTTGAAAACCCCCTGGCTGGTGCAGGATATCCAATCCCTTCGCGGCCTGGCCCCGGTTTCCCATCTGGCACCACCGGAGCTGCCGTTGATTGAGGGACTAGGCGAAGGCATTGGCTGCCTGTATGTGCTGGAGGGATCGACCCTCGGTGGGCAGGGCATCAGCCGCCATTTTCGCGAATTGCTGAAAATTACCCCGGAGCGGGGCGGCGCCTACTTCAATGCCTATGGGGCCGAGACGGGCCGTCGGTGGAAGGAATTCTGCCAGTGGGCGGAATCGGCGGCTGTTGCCGATCCCGGGATGATCGAAGCCGCCTGCTCCTCGGCGCGCCAGACTTTCGCCGCCTTTGAGCAACAACTCGCGGTTTTCTAGGCCATGAGTGACCATTCAGCCTCCTACAAGGTCGATCTCACCAACTGCGACCGCGAGCCGATTCACATCCCCGGTTCCGTGCAGGCCCACGCAGTGATGCTGGTGCTGGCGGGGGACGATCTGGTGGTTTCCCAGGCGACTTCCAATACCGCCGGGCGGCTTGGAATTCCCTGCGACCAATTGGTGGGCCGGCCCGTGCAAGAGGCAATCGGGGCGGAAATAACGGCGCATCTTTGCCGCAAGATCATCCCGCAACTGGTGGATGGGGTTCCGCAATACCTGCCTCCGGTGACCGCGCCGACCAGCGGCCAGCGTTTCGAGGCGCTGATTCACCGCTACCAGGACGCGCTGATTCTGGAGTTGGAGGCTTGGGATTTTGCCGAGTCCACGGTCACCCAGGACCCTTATGGCGGCTTGCGCAATACCATCGGACACTTGCAGGGAACGCGTTCCGTCGAGGATTTCTGCCAGCAGGCAGTTGGGCATGTGCGGCGGTTTATCGGGTTTGATCGGGTGATGGTCTATCGCTTTGCCGAGGATGATTCCGGCCATGTGATTGCAGAGTCCAAGCGTGAGGATTTGGAATCGTATCTGGGCCTGCATTATCCAGCGGCCGATATTCCGAAGCAGGCCCGGGAGCTTTTCAAGCGCTCCCAGCTTCGCCTCAATCCCGATATTCATTATACGCCCGTGCCCTTGCTGCCCGTGGCCCGGGTCGATACCGGGGCGCCGCTCGATATGAGCTATTGCGTCACCCGCTCCATGTCGCCCATTCACGCGGAGTATTTGAAGAACATGGGGGTGGATGCCTCCATGAGCATCTCCATCGTGGTGGACGACCGGTTGTGGGGGCTCTTTGCCTGCCATCATTACGCGCCCCGCTATGTTTCCCATTCCGCGCGCATGGCCTGCGAATTTCTAGCCCATTTGCTTTCGTTGCAGATGGCAGGGAAGGAATCCGCCAGTCAGAGTGAATACACGATCCGCTTGAGTGAAACCCACGTGCGGCTGGTGGAGAAAATGGCGTCTGCGCCGGACTTTCTGCCGACTTTGCTGGAAGGGGAGTTATTGGGTGGCATCCAGTGCGCCGGGGCCGCCGTGTTGTTCAACGGCCAGGTGCATACCGTGGGCAAAACGCCCGAGCCCCCGCAGTTGCTGGAACTCGCGGCCTGGCTCGCCCGGGACGTGCCCGGGGAGGTATGGTCCACCAACGCGCTGGGACGCCATTTCTCTCCGGCCCAGGGGCAGGCCACGGTGGCCGCCGGGTTGATTGCCGCCCGCCTTTCCCGTCGCCGCGAAAGCTACCTGCTGTGGTTCGAACCCGAGGAGACGCAAACCGTCAACTGGGCCGGTGATCCCCACAAGGCTGTCGTCGCCAGCGGCCCGAATGGCGACCGTCTTACGCCGCGCAAGTCCTTCGCGCTCTGGCAGGAGAGCGTGAAAGGCCGCGCGCGAAACTGGCTGGCCTGCGAGGTGGCGGCCGCGCGCACGCTCCGCCATTCGGTGCTGGAAATCATCGTGCGCCATGCCGAGGAACTGGTGGCTTTGAATGCCGAGCTCGAGCGCCGCAACCAGGAGCTCGATTCCTTTGCCTATGTGGCTTCGCACGATCTCAAGGAACCCCTGCGGGGAATTAACAACTACACGCAATTCCTCCTTGAGGATTATGCGGAAAAACTGGATGACGAGGGACGCTCGCAACTGGAAACCGTGCGCCGACTTTCCTCGCGCATGACGACGCTGCTCGATGCGCTGCTGTATTATTCGCGCATGGGCCGCGCCTCGCTGGTCGAGGAAAAGGTCGATCTCAACGCCGTGCTGGCCGATGCGCTCGATCTCCTGCACGGGCGGCTCCAGGAAACGGGGGCGCAAATCCGCGTGCCGCGGCCCCTGCCCGAGATTACGGGAGATCCCGTGCGAATCTCCGAAGTGTTCACCAACCTCATTAGCAATGCGCTGAAGTATAATGACAAGCCGGAGCGGTGGGCTGAAATCGGCTGGTCGGAGCCTATGGAGTCCGGCGGCCCCATTATCTTCCACGTGCGCGATAATGGCATCGGTATTTCCGAGGAGCATTACGAGGTGGTGTTCCGAATTTTCAAGCGACTCCATTTGCAGGCGGAATACAGTGGCGGCTCCGGTACCGGGCTGGCCATCGTGCGGCAGATTGTCGAACGGCATGGGGGCAGAATTTGGATCGAATCCAGAGTGGGCGAAGGGACGACGTTCTACTTCACTTTTAGCGGCGCACTGGAGACTCACTTGCCCCCACTTTAATGGGAGGTAGTTTTATGCATGATGGATACGCGCACTTGGCAGGATGCACCGATTGTCCTATGCAAGCATTGCTTATGATCCAACCGTCCAAGCACCCAGATTTACCCAGGATCACAGTCGTGGAGGATAGTGACGAAGACTACAATGCACTCAGTCGGGCACTCAAGCAACTGGGGCATCCTGTGTCTTTGGACCGTTTTGTCCGTGGAGAGGACGCTCTGCATTCGCTCAAGGAGAGCGTGCAGGGTAATCTGCCGGCGTTAATGTTACTGGATCTCAATCTTCCTGGCATTGGCGGGGGGGAGGTGCTTAAGCGCGTCCGCCAGCATGAGCCCACCAAAAGCCTGCCGGTCATCGTCCTTTCTTCTTCCGACAATCCGCAGGAGGTGGCGTGGTGCTACCAGCAGGGGGCGAATGCCTACCACGTGAAGGGTTTCAACTACGTCGATTTCTGCCAGTCGGTGGATCGCATTTTTCAATACTGGTTTTCCACCGTTCGCCTGCCCCGCGGTTCGCTCGGTCTGCCCAAGTCTCCATCCGATGAGGGGGAGGCGGGTCTTTCATGAGCACTGCCGACGTGAGGGCGATGAGAGTAATGATGGTGGAGGACGCGGAGGCCGATCGTGCGACCTTTCGCCGTTATCTCACCAAAGGGAACCCTTTTCCCTGTGTCATTTCCGAGGCGGCGTGCTTTTCGCAGGCCGAACAAATGCTGCTATCTGAATTGCCGGATTGTCTGCTGCTTGATCAACGCCTGCCCGATGGCGAGGGTATTTCCCTGCTGCAGCGTGTTGTGTCCCGTTTCGGCGAGCATTCATTCGGAATTGTGATTCTCACCGCCTCGGGGGATGTGAATCTAGTTGCAACCGCTTTGAAAGGGGGGGCGCACGATTACCTGCGCAAGGACGACCTCTCCGCCGAGCAACTGCGCTACGCCATCATCAATGCCACGGAGAAGGCAGCCCTCCAGCGTCGGCTCGTCGTCCAGCAGCGCGAACTTGAACAAAAAAACCGCGAACTCGGCGAGCATGTGGAAGCACTCCGCCGTGAAATCGACGAGCGCGAGAAAAGCCAGCTCGCCCGCGACCAGAGCGAGGCTTTTCTCAAGAGCATCATCGGTTCCATCTCCGATTGTGTAAAGGTTATCGACGCCCGGGGCCGGCTCCTGTGGATGAGCGAGGCCGGCCGGGCCATGATGGAGGTTGAAACGGGAAAAGAAGTGTGCGGTCTGAACTGGGGCGATTTCTGGAACGGCAGCGAATCGCAACTCGACGTGCAGGCTGCCCTCCAAGCCGCGCTGGCTGGTGGGGTCGGGCGATTTCAAGGCATGTGCCCTACTTTCAAAGGCACGGAAAAGTGGTGGGACATCGTCATCACGCCCATCCACGACCGGGAGGGGGCCACCTCCCGTCTGCTCGTGATTTCCCGGGACATTACCGAATCACGTCGGGCCGAGGAACGCATCCGCGTGAGCGAGGAACGGCTTCGCGTCGCATTAAATGCTGCGCGCATGATTGCCTTCACTTGGGATCTTAAGCGCGATCTCATCCAGCGCCACGAGAGCGGTCACCCCGGGGTGAAGGCCAATGCCACCGACTGGGAGCCCTTCGGCAATTCCCGTAAGAAGATCGTTCTGGAGGATCAACCCTACTTTGAGCAGCAATTCCAACTGGCAATGAAGAGCGACGAGGGCCGTTTCATCGCCGAATACCGGATTAGGGGCGCAGATGGGAAGATTTACTGGGTCAACACCGTGGGGGTGGTTCATTTCGACGAGCAGCACCAGCCGCTGCGACTGACCGGCATCGCGGTGGATATCACCGAGCGCAAGCTGGCCAACCAGGAGCTCCGACTCGCCAAGGAGCAGGCCGAAGCCGCGAGCAAGGCCAAGGACGATTTTCTCGCCGCGCTTTCCCACGAACTCCGCACCCCGCTCAATCCCGTGCTGCTCATCGCCAGCGAGCTTGAGCGTTCCCCCGAGGTGCCTGCCACTTTGCGGGAGGACATCACCGTCATTCGCAAAAATGCCGAGCTTGAAGCGCGGCTGATCGACGACCTGCTCGACCTCACCCGCATCACCAGCGGCAAGCTCCGGCTTGAACTCCAGACCTGCGACGCTGGCGCGCTCATGCACCAGGCATTGAAAATCGTCCGGGCGGATGCCGACGCGAAGCAGATCGAGATCGTCGTTGATACGAATCCGGATCCCTGCAATGTCACCGGCGATCCGATCCGCCTCCAGCAAGTCTTTTGGAACATTCTCCGCAACGCCATCAAGTTCACCCCCACCCACGGGAAAATCGTGATCCGTGCCGAGCGGGTGAATGGCCAGCTCCTCCGCTTTTCCGTGGAGGATAACGGGATCGGCATCGCGTCGGAAAACATGCACACCATCTTCGATGCCTTTTCCCAGGCTGATCACCGCTTTGGCGGGCTGGGACTCGGCCTTGCGATTTGTGCGCGCCTCACCGAAATGCACGGTGGCCAGATCTGGGCGGAAAGCGGCGGGGCGGACCAGGGCTCGATCTTTTACGTGGAACTGCCCTTGAGCAGGACGGCCGTCTCCGAGGTTCATCCGCCGCGCGATCTCCCGATTGGGGCGAAAATGGAAGGGGGCCAGAGCCGGCGCATCCTGCTTATCGAGGACCACGAGCCCACGCGCTCCGCGTTGAGCCGCCTCCTGCGCCGCTGGCACTATGAAGTGGTGGCCGCTTCCGGTTACGACGAAGCCCTCGGCGCGGCCCAGGCTTCCACATTCGATCTGGTGATCTCCGACATCGGCCTGCCCGATTGCTCCGGCCACGATCTCATGTCCGAACTCCGCGACCGCCACGGCCTCCGCGGTATTGCCCTCAGCGGCTACGGCATGGATCGCGACATCGAAAAATCCCTCGCCAGTGGCTTCTTCATGCACCTCACCAAGCCGGTGGATATCGAGGCGCTGGAACAGGCGCTGGCACTGGTGCCTGCGTAGCAATCCGACGATTCGGTCGAATAGGACCTATGTGGAGTATGTGCTCGGTGGCGACTCCCGCCAGCGATAATCTCTGCGTCTTCGCGTCTCTGCGTGAAAATGAAACCCGCAATCAAAAAAAACTTCTGAGAAGAAGTTGGTGCTCGGGGGGGGACTTGAACCCCCACGCCTTGCGGCATACGCCCCTCAAACGTACGTGTCTGCCATTTCACCACCCGAGCTTTGGAAAGGGCAAAAAAGTTACCACGATCCGCAGCCTCTGCAAGTATTCTTTGCACGAAATTTTGCTTTTTTTCGGCAGGGGCGGCGAGGGCACTTTGGCCACCGATTTTCTTCTGAGTAAGGTGGCGCTTTTTGCTTTGCAGATGCCGATGGCGGTTCTACTGATGGCGCATGAATTTACGCCGATTCCTGATCGCTGCGTCGCTGGTGAGCGTGGTGGGGTGTGCCAATCTCGCGCACAAGCCTTACCAGAAGGCCGATGAGGAAGATGCCAAGCCCAAGAACGAGCGCGATGCGAATGACGATGTTTCGTTCAAAGCCTTCCTCGGCACCCTGCGCGAGGCCGTGGCGAAGAAGGATATGAACGAGATCGCCTCGGTGATGACGCCCGATTTTGCCTACTACATGGGGACGACACCGGCCGATGATCGCAAGGGCCCCGGGGTCTTCCAATACTGGGATCAGAACGGGCTCTGGCCGGAACTGGAGGCAGTGGTAAACAGCCAGTTCAAGCAGCACGGCACCTTCATGGTGGCACCGAAGGAATTTGCGGACAATCCAGATACCTACCATGGGTATCGCATCGGCATCAGTCGTCTGGATGGCGCATGGAAGTTCGTTTACTTTGTGACCAATTGAGTGCGATGGAGCAGTCCGACCCGCTCGCGTACGGTCTTCCGCATCGCGAGCCTTTCATTTTCGTGGATCGTGTGGAGTCGGTGAGTCCCGGGGAGAGCGCCATTTGTGCGAAGACCTTCTCCGGCCAGGAGGATTTTTTTCGCGGTCATTTTCCGGGCCAGCCGATTGTGCCGGGGGTGATCTTGAGCGAGGCGCTGGCGCAAACTGCGGGCATTGCGGCGGGACAGCCGGTAAGTGGCCGCTCCTATCTGCTCTCCGCGATCCGGCAGATGAAGTTCCCCCGTGCCGCCATGCCGGGCGAACCCATCAAGCTGGAAGCGCGCAAAATCGCCGCCGCGGGAGGGTTGTTGCAATTTGAGGTGCAGGCGACGACCCCGGCCGGAGTTGCGGCGACGGGGGTGATCGTGCTCAGTGAGATGGGAGGATGAGTTGTCCGCAGATTTCGCAGATTAAAATGCGTTATTTTGAGGGCATTTTCGAAATAGAATCGGCTTTGAGGTAGCCGGTGGCTTCCTGATATTTCTGCACCAAGGAAGTAGAGAATCATCTTCTCAATTTTGTTCCACGCCTGGCTACGAACAGCGCCAATCAAAAATCTGCGTTAATCTGCGAAATCTGTGGATAACCTCTTTTATCACTTTGCCGCAGTGATGCGGAAGATGCGCCAGTCGCGATCGGCGGCCACCAGTTCTGCGCTGCTGACCCAGGGTTGGGCGGAGTTGGGGAAGGTCTCGCTCTCGCGGTGCCCCCAGAAGATGTATTCGACGCCGAGGTCTTTGGCCAGATCCCGCCAGTCCGGGCTGCCGCTCAGGAGCGCCTGCAATTTTTCATCGGTTTCCGTATAAGGGATACCGTAGCTCGCGAGGTGGCCTTGGTAGCCCTCGACCACTTTCCGTCCCAGCAATTCCAGCGGGTGATTGTAGGTGGAGACACAGGCGAAGGTTGCCTGGACGGGGATGCCCTGCAGCGGCACCACGAGGCTGTCCAGTTCCGACCGCTGCGCGATGTCATAGCCCTGGTGGGTGGCATCGATGCCGCCAGCCAGCGAGACGAAGCCCGAAAAGAAAAGCACAGTGCAGATGGGTGCCCGCATCCAGAGTGGCTGCTCGGCGATCACTTTTTCCCAAAGGAACGGCAGCACGATCATATAGCTCCAGATCATGAGCTTCGTGTTGTCCCACTCCCACTCGGCGAAGACGACGAAGCAGCAAATGAGAAAGAGCGTGAGGGCGGGCAGCACAAACGCCATGGCCACGCGGTCGCGCTTATAAAGCACCAGGCCGACAAGCAGGAACACGAAGAGCGGCAGCACGCCGAAATTGCGGCTCCAGAAATAGAGGAAGCTATCCTTGTCCTGCATCCAGCCGATCTTCAGGTGGATCATCGAATGGCTCTCAAAACCTCCAGTCACCAGGGCAACAAGGGCGGTGGCAGGCAGGAAGCTGGCGGCGATGAAGCGGAGCAGTTTCCAGCGCTCGCGATTGGGGCTCATGAGCACCCAGGCCCCGAGCATGAAGGAAAGCGCGAGGAACGTATGCACATGGAAAAGCGGCATCGTGCTGTAGAGCAGCCACTCGATCCAGAGCGGCAACTGCCATTTTTTCGGCTCGCCCTCTTTGACAAAATAGCGCGCCCGCCAGCTCGTGAGCAGCAGCAGCCCGGCGGGAATCGCGTAGAGCATGCAGCGCTGCGTGACAAAGATCGCGAGGGGAATGCTTTTCCACGCGAGTTCGGCCTGGAAATCCTCCAGCTTCACCGGCTGGCCGTGAAAAAATTCCGAGACGATCGCAAAGCCCGCGACGCCGCCATTGGCAAGAAAACCGGCCAGCCCGAAGGCGCGTCCCCAACGGAGCAGCGCGTAGGCGGTCACGGCGGAGCCAATCAGCCCCACCCAGATGATGCCGCGAATGGTTTCCACGCCGACGAGATCCAGCATTGCGTTGAGGAAATCCACCCCCACTGGATATTGGAGAGGGCCCTGGGCAAAGATCGGATTGGCGGGCCAGACCGGCGCACCATTGGCAAAGTAGTGGATGTAGGCGAGGTGCAGCGACATGTCGCCGAGGTTGTTCGGCGAAAGTACCTTGATGGAATTATCCGTGGCGAAGATCACCCAGCAAAAGGCGCGCAGGGCAAACAAGCCAAAGACGACCAGCATCGCCATTTCCCATCTGGTGCAGGGCGCCTTTTCCAGGCGGGGGCAGTTCCGCCAGGCGGCGACGGCGGCGAGCAGGCCGATGAGGAGCGATCCCCATGCACTGCCCGGCGTGAGCCCGTGCCCGGCCCAGCCGGCCACCACTCCGGCGCAGGTGGCCACGGCCGTAAAGACAAGAATCGCGACCGCCGTTTTCATTCGAGATTGGCGCGATCGGGGTTCACCTCGGGATCGCGTCCGGGGAAGAGGATGTGGAACTTGTCGTAGCTGAGCAGGAAGTCGCACGGGTCCTGCGAAGCGCGGATTTTCACCTGTTCCTTGAAGTAGGCATTTTTAAGGCGACGCTCCACGTCGTCGCAGCGCGGCTTCTCGATGAGCAGGAAATCGGCGTCCAGCGGAGTCGGGGTCGCATCGACGCCGTAGTAGCCGATGTTGGTGAAGTCACCGAGCATCCAGGGCAGGGGATAGTAGCTGGAGACAATGAAGTTGCCGTTGAGATGGTAGTTCTTCGGATCGTATTTGGCCATCGCCAGCAGCGGGTTCACCACGCGGTTGATGTCCTTGAACGTCTGCACATACACGTAGGGCTCGTTCTCGTCGGTGTAGTGGGAGAAGTTGAGCCAGATCGAATCGGCGAAGGAGGCGACGAGAATCAACCCGGCCACGCCGGCTGCGACGACCGGCCTGGAACGTTTCGCCAGTTGATCGACCGCCCAGCCAAAAAGAAAAAGCAGCGGCCACATGAGCGAGATGATGCACCACGGCGTCTTGTACCGCACGAGGCTGTAAGCCGCGATGGCGCCCATGCCGTAGATCGCCAGGAATCGCAGGCGTCCATTCACTCCGCGGCACACCATGAAGAGCGCGGCCACGGCTCCCAGCAGCGCCGGCCACTCGTAGCGGAACAGCAGGTAGAACCAGTAATAGTTCGCCGCAAACTGCTCCTGATGCACCGAAGGACCGTGCCCGACGTTGTAGTGAAAGGTGAGCCAGGAAATGTCGTAGGCGGGCTTTTCGTGCCCGGATTGTCCGGCCTGCCCGGTCTTTTCCCAGGCGGCAAAGGTGAGGTAGAGATTTGCCAGTGCTGGCCCCCAGGGGAGGAGAAAATTTCCCGTGTAGAAAAAGACAATCAGCCCCAGCGAAATGGCGATGGCGATGGCCAGATCGCTCCATTTCCACGTTTGCCGGGCGACCGGTAGCTTGTCCGCCGGGAGCACCAGTTGCGCGATCTTCCACGTCACCCAGGCGAGGCCGATGCAGACGAAGTGAATGATGTAGGTCTCCTTGGTGAGGATCATCCCCGTGGCGCCAAACACCGTGGCGCAGAGCGCGATGAGCGAACCCGCCCGCCACAGCTCAAAAATGCCCCAGGTGAGCTTCAACAAAAACAGCACCAGCCAGGATTCATGGATGGCGTAGCGCCCGTAAAAGACCATCGCCGGAGAAACCGCCATCGCGAGCGCCGCATACTGGCAGACCCGCTTGCCAAAGAACCGCTCAAAACGCAGGACCATCCAGACGCAGAGCGTGCTTACGAGCACGATGGGCAGGCGGATCGCCCACAGGTTGCGCCCGAAGAGTTCCAGCGAGAGGAACAGCACGTAAAAATGGAGCGGTCCGTGGTAGTTCGCCGGGTCGTATTTGAAGTAGCCCTGTTTCACCATCTGGTCCACAAACCAGCCATTCACCCCCTCGTCGAAATGCGGGGGCTTGATCCCCAGCAGCACGGTCCTTAACAGCAGGGACAGGAGGAGGATGAGGATTTCCGGCCAGTGGCCTTTGACCAGGTTCTTCAGTTGATTGATCATTCCAGTGGAGCACGCAATAAGCGGGACAAGCCCCGGGGGCGCAAGCCAATTATTCGCCGTCGGGGCATCCTGCGCGTGCGTGAAAAACGAAAGGATACTCTATGAGCACCGCAAAACGTCTTCTCGGTATTTCCGATCTCGAAATCACGCCGCTGGGCCTCGGGGCCTGGGCAATGGGCGGGAGCTGGAAATTCGGCTGGGGCAACCAGCCCGACAACGATTCGATTGCGGCCATCCACCGGGCGCTGGAACTCGGTATCAACTGGATTGATACCGCGGCGGTTTACGGTCTCGGGCATTCCGAGGAAGTGGTGGCCCGTGCCCTCCGCGACTGGAAGGGGGAGCGTCCCTATGTTTTCACCAAGTGCGGGATGATCTGGAACGATCTGGGAGAGATCGACTATTCCCTGCGGGCCGATTCCATTCGCCGGGAATGTGAGAACAGCCTCCGCCGGTTGGGGGTGGAGCAGATTGATCTCTACCAGATTCACTGGCCTGCTGATGAGTGGCCGGAGACGGAGGAAGGGCTCGGTGCCCTCGCGCAGTTACAAAAGGAGGGGAAAATCCGCTGGATCGGCGCCTGCAACTTCAGCCTCGAGGAACTGGAAAAGTCGGAAGGCATTGCTCCGCTCGTTTCCCTGCAATCGCCCTACTCCCTGGTGAAGCCAGAACTGGAGGAAGCCCACCTCCCATGGTGTGAGAAGGAGGGCATCGGCGTGATCGTTTATTCCCCGATGGGTTCGGGCTTGCTCACCGGCCACATGAGCGCCGAGCGGATGGCCTCCCTGCCGCCCGACGACTGGCGGCACAAGAATCCCGAGTTCCGTGAACCCAGGCTGAGTGAAAATCTCGCGATTGCCGAGCGGTTGCGCCTGATTGCCGAGAGCCGCGGTCGCACGACGGCCGAGGCAGCCCTGGCCTGGACCCTGCGCCAGCCCGCGGTTACTGGCGCCATCGTGGGAGCCCGCAACGCGGAACAGGTGGAGGGGTTCATTGGCGCGATGGACTTCCGCCTCACCGAGTCCGAGGCGGCGCACCTGTGCCAGCCCGCCGGGATATAGCGGAAGAAGTAGTTTCACGCTCATTTCCATGTCCCTACTGGACTGAAGAGGGGCGATGAGAATTCGTGAACTTTCTCTACGTCAGGGCCGACTGCTGGACTCGGTCGCGCACATAGGCCAGCACTTCGCTGAGGTTGGCCTGCCGGTGTTCCATCTCCTGCTTGATCCAGCCCAGTACCTGCCAGATCTGGCCGATCGGCATTCCCTGGGAAGTGAGTGCCAGGGTGGAGCCACATTGACAATTGGCCAGCGAAAGATTGCCGGCTGATTCCATGGGCTTTTCGTCGTCGAACTCGAGGTCGTACGACACGGGAAAGCCGACCGGTTCCGTATGCTGGATATACTCCCGGTAAGTCACAAAGTTCCGGTGACAAGTCGGGCAGCTACGGGGGAACTGCCCTTCTATATGTATGCGGATCACATGGATGATCTCCGCTTCAATTGTCGAACGGGCGAAACTCATGGGGATATTTTATTATAATTACCATAATTCGACCGCCCCGCAAAAAAGTTAAATCCTGCTTTCGGAATCTTCATTTACAAAGAGGAGTCAGATGCCGCTGCTGCTGGAATCGGATTGCCTTTTGGCAGTCGCTTCAGATAGGCTCCGCACGGAGCAAAGGAAAGCGAGGCTGAAACTATGTTTTGGAAAAAACGGAAAAAGAAAGGCCAGGGCGATGCCCTCTCGAATGACTCCAATGCCTGGAGCTTTACCTTCGGTGGCGGCGGAGAATCCGGAAAATCGCACTCGCCCGATCCTGGCACGCCCGCTCATCCTTCGCCCGATTCGGGAGGTCACTCCCATTCATGCAGTTCGCATTCGTGTGGTGGCTCGCATGGGTGCGGTTCGAGTGGTTGCGGTTCGAGTGGTTGCGGGGGCGGGCATTGAAGGAGATGAAACAGGAGCATCCTTCGTCCCGGGGAACCGGTGGAAATTTTCAGCACATGAATCAACCCACGTCTGCTGCGCATTGGAATTGGGGATGGTTTGGTGGAGTGCTGGGGCCGCTGGTTTTTCTTCCGATGGCGTCTGCAAAGCCGACGCGCGCTTGAGACTGTTTAATGTCTTGGATTGCTTCGCGGTGCATCCGTGCTTCGTATTAACAGGCAATGACGCGACGCTTTCCCCGCCTGTTCTGGTGCCATGTCGTCCGGGATGTCCGGCGGCATCGGGTGCTGGCATTTTTTAATGTGCTGAGCGTGGCGCTCGGGGTGGCGGTGTATCTGGCGATCGCGATTGCGAATCACAGCGCGGACCGCTCTTTCCATGCGGCGATCGATCTCGTGGCCGGGAAGGCGACGCTGGAAGTGCAGGGGGACGTGCGTGATGAAATGCTGCCGCTGGTGCAGGCACAACCGGGGGTAAAAGCCTGCACCCCGATTTCCCAGGGCGTGGCGACGCTGCCGGATTACCCGGGGGAATACCTGCAAGTCACCGGCGTCGATCCTTTCACCAACGAGCCTTTCCGCACTTTCGACCTGAGGGCGGGCCCGGGAGCAAGCTTTGACGCGGAGCGCTGGCTGGCGGCTCCGAATGGCGTGGCCGTAAATGCGCGGCTGGCGGCGGAGCATGGGTGGAAGGTGGGCGACCGCTTGCGGGCGGTGGTGAATGGTGCGCTGCGGGAGTTTACCCTCGTGGGGCTGGTGGAGTTGCGCGATTCGCCAGCGGGAGTCAACGAACGCTTCGCGGCGATGGATATTGGCTGGGCGCAGGAGCTCTTCAATGCACCGGGGCGTTTGTCCTCGCTCCAAATCATCCTGCAAGATCCTTCGCAGGCGGAGGCCGTGGCGGCGAAACTCTCGAAACTGCTCGGACCCGCAGTAACGGTGGCCCCGCCCCGGCAGCGCAGCGCGCAGGTGGAAAAAATGCTCGCCGCCTTTCAGCTCAATCTCACCGCTTTAAGCCTCGTCTCGCTGCTGGTGGGAATGTTCCTGATTTACAATACGGTATCCGCCACCGTGGTGCGGCGGCGGCTGGAAATTGGAATCTTGCGCGCGGTGGGAGCGTCGCGCGGAGAGGTGCAGGCACTTTTCCTGGGCGAGGCGTTGCTTTTTGGCCTGGCGGGTGTCGTGCTGGGGTGGGTGGGTGGAGTGCTTCTTTCGAAGCTGCTGCTCGGCGCGGTAGCCCGCACGATTTCCTCGCTTTACCTGCTGGTGAGCGTGGACCGGGGGTTTTTGAGTGTGACGCAGTTTCTGCTCTCCGGCGGCTTTGGTTTGGGAGCGGTCTTGCTGGCGGCGTGGCAGCCTGCGTTGGAGGCCTCGAGACTGCCGCCTGTGCAGGCGCTCACGCCGGGAACGGTGGTGTATGATTTGAGAGCCTGGGGCGGAACCTCCGCCTGGCTGGGGAGTGCGATGCTGCTGCTCGCCGGGGGGCTGGCGTGGATGGCCCTTGCGCACTGGCCACTGGTCGGCTTTGGCGCCGCCCTTGGTGTGCAGGTGGGTTTCGCCTTCTTTTCCCCGCACGTGGTTCGCGCCTGCTCGTGGATGGCCCGGATGATCTGGCGGCGCGGCATTTTGCTCCGGCTGGCCTTTGCCTCGCTCGCCCGTTTTCTCCGGCGCAATGCTGTGACCGTGGCCGCCCTTGCCGCCGCGGTGGCGATGATGGTGAGCGTGTCAGTGATGATCTTCTCCTTTCGCAGCACGGTGAATGTATGGATCGACCGCAGCATCGTGGCGGATCTGTTTATCTCCCCGGCCTCCAATCAAACCCTTGGCCTCCAATCCTTTGTCCCCGCTGCGGTGCAGGCGTGGTGGAAAAGCCAGCCCGCCGCGGAGGCGGTCGAGACGCTGCGGGAGCTGCCCGTGGCGATCAACGGCGCAGCGCAGCAACTCGCAGTGGTCGCCAGCGCGAACCGGCGCGACCTGCAATTCATCGGCGGGCATGCGCCGGAAAAGATGGCCCGCTTTTTTGCCGGCGATGTGCTGGTCACGGAGAGTTACGCGCGCCGCCACCACCTCGGCGATGGCGACCGGCTGTCCATCGCCACCCCGCAGGGCTTGCGCGATTTCACGGTGGCCGGCGTATATTACGACTACTCCCGCGACGAAGGGCTGGTGGTGATGAGCCGCGAGATTTTCGACCGCTTTTGGAACGACCCGCGCGTCGAATCGCTTGCCGTCTATCTCCGCCCGGGAACGGAGGCGTCGAAATTGCAGCACGATTTTCTTCTGCGCTTCGGAACCAATGGCGAGTTCGTCGTTTACTCCAATGTCGAGTTGCGGACGCGGATTTTTCAGGTCTTCGACCAGACATTTGCGGTGACGAATGTGCTCCGTTTCATTGCGGTAATTGTCGCAATCACGGGCATCTTTCTCTCGGTGACTTCGCTGGTCTCCGAACGCACGCGCGAGATCGGCGTGCTGCGGGCGATCGGGGCTTCGCTGGGACAATTGCAAGGGCTCCTGCTGGCCGAGGCTGCTGCGCTGGGATTAATCGCGAGCTTGCTGGGGCTGGTTTCCGGCCTGGTGCTGGCCTTTTTGCTCACGGGCGTCATCAACCCTGCCTTTTTTGGATGGACGATTCCCCTGCGCCTGCCGTGGCTGCTTTTGCTCGGGACGCCTCTCTGGATTGTGCCCCTGGCAGCGGCGGCGGCCTGGTGGCCGGCCCGGCAGGCATCGCGTCTTAAAATCGCCGAAGCTGTGCGCTTTGAATAATCCCATGAGAAACTTCATCGCCATTTTCATTCTGCTCGGGACCGGGTTTTTCTCGCACGGCGAAGACGTCTGGTCGTCAGCACAACCGGGCTGGAACTATCAATTTCCGCGCGACTTCGGGCCGCATCCCGATTTCAAGACCGAGTGGTGGTACTTCACCGGGAACCTGCGCTCGTCCGATGGGCACGAGTTTGGCTACGAGCTCACTTTTTTTCGCCAGGGCATTTCCCGGAATCCCCCGGCTGGATCGCGCTTTATCGTTCGCGATTTGCGGTTCGCGCATTTCACGATTTCCGATCTCAGCGGCGGCAAGTTCTACTTTCAGGAAAAGACCAGCCGGGGCGCTTTTGGCGAGGCCGGTTTTGGCGATGGATCACGCCTGGCGTGGATTGATGGCTGGGAGCTCCAGCGTCAGAACGACGGCACCTTCACACTCCATGCGGTGGCGGAAAAGATGGCGCTTACCTTGCAATTGGAAACGCAGAAACCGCCGGTCATTCATGGTGAGAACGGCGTAAGTATAAAAGCTTCCGGGGCGGGCCACGCCTCCTGCTACTTCTCGCTCACCCGGTTGAAAACGGATGGCACCCTCGTGCTAAACGGTCGCTCCTTCAGCGTGACCGGGCAGAGCTGGTTCGACCGGGAATGGGCCAGCAATCAACTCAGCCCGAACCAGATCGGCTGGAACTGGTTTTGCCTGCAACTCGACGATCACACTGAGCTCATGCTCTACCAGATGCGCCGCCGTGACGGTTCGCCCGATCCCGCCTCCAGCGGGACCTTCGTGGATTCGGGGGGCCGCACTATCCATCTACGGGCCGGCGATCTTCGACTCATACCGTTGAAAAAATGGAACGACTACCCAATCGACTGGCAGGTGCGGATTCCGTTGCTGGGATTGGACGTGAAGGTGACCACTCCGCTGCCTGACCAGGAGCTGGCGCTGGGCACGATCAATTATTGGGAGGGGGCCACGCGCATCGAGGGAACCCGCAACGGCCATCCATTACGCGGCGTGGGTTATCTGGAACTGACTGGCTACCGTGGTGCGCTGGTGGATTTGCAAAAGTAGTCGCTCAACCGGCCACGCGCTGGAGCAGCCATTGCTGCACGTCAGCCAGCACCGTTTCACGCTCCGGTTCGTTGTGCGGCTCGTGGCGCATGCCGGGGTAAATGTGCAGCGTTTTATCGGTCGAGGCGGCGGCCGCAAAAAAGGCGCGGCTGGCCTGGTGACTGGTGATGGGATCGGCATCTCCGTGCAGCAGGAGCAGGGGCGTGGTGAACTTTGCCGCTGCCGCGCGGGCCATGGCCGCCCCGGCCAGCAACTCGTGAAACATGCGGGCCGACATACGTTTGTGCGTGAGTTCCAGCTCCGGCATGGAACGCAGATGCTCGAGATCACTCGACATCATCTCCGGCCCCGTGCCGGACTCCAGGGTAAACGAGGGCCACACCCGAAGGAGCAGGTTGGACAGCATCACCTTGACCGGGTGCGGACGGAAGGTCAGCTCCAGCCACGGCGAGCTGATGATCGCCCCACACGCCGTCACCTGCCGTTGAGTCAGCAGATTGATGAGCAGCTGCCCGCCCATGCTGTGAGCGTAGAAAAATGTTGGTTGATCCGTCTGTTCCATGATGGCGCGACAATAGTGCTCCAGATCGTCCAAAAGCAGGGGATAGCCATCGACATCACCCCGCGGCCCTGATGAGCGTCCGTGCCCGCGGAGGTCGAGCGCGTGGCAGGTAAAGCCAAGGCCCGCCAGTCGTTCCGCAATATGACCATACCGCCCCCCATGCTCGCCCATTCCATGCACGAAAAGGATCACGGCCCGGGAAGTTTCCACTACCTTCCAGGTTCTTACCTGCAGGAGCAGGCCGTCCGCAGTCTGCAAGGGGGCGAGTTGGTCAAAAGGCTTCATGCGTTCTTCCTTCCAAGCATCTCCCCATTCGCCCGCGCTGACGAGATTTCATTTGTCATTACAATGCAGGCGAAGTAACTTTTGCCACTCAACTTCTTTTTTAGAAAAAATGAATACCTCCAGAAAACACCCCCAGGCTTTCACCTTGGTTGAATTGCTCACCGTCATCGCCATTATTGCCATTCTCATGGGCCTTCTTTTCCCGGTCATTGGCACGGTGAAGGATAAAGCCCGCGCAGTGGACGCCGGCAACATGTGCCGCCAGCTCGTGACGGCGGTGAAGGCTTACTACACCGAGTACGGCAAGTATCCCGATACCACGGCAACTGGGACGACTGTTTCCACCAAGGATTTCTTCGCGCAGGATGATACCAATGGCACGAACCTGATGAAGGTGCTGCGTGCCTATCCTTCCACAGATCCCGCAGTTACAAGTTTCAATCCCCGTGTGGTCAGCTATCTGGACGTGCAGGATGCCAAGGATACCACGCCGACCAAGGCGGTTTCAGGCTTGGACTCGAGTTCCCGGTTGCACGATCCGTGGGGCGGCGTCTATCGCATCGAGTGCGATGCGAACTATGACAACACGATCATAAATCCCTATACGGCCAGCAGCGGCGCGGGTGGAAATCCGCTGGCCCTTGGGGCGATTGCCTGGAGCCTGGGCAAGGATGGTTTGGGTGCCACGACCAACACCGCCGGTCAGGGCGCAAAATCGGCCAGCCCGTATCTTGACGACGTGATCTCCTGGCAGTAATACTCCCGGCATCATTTGCGGGTGTAGTTCAATGGTAGAACGGCAGCTTCCCAAGCTGCATACGAGGGTTCGATTCCCTTCACCCGCTCCAATTTCAAAATGCCTCGTAATCGGTGGGTTGCGAGGCATTGTTTTTTGGGAAGAATGATTTGGGGATTGCTCCCGTTTACCGGGAGCTTCCATTTTCGCCGCTTGACTTTCGGGGGGGTGTTCCTACATTCCGTCTGCTTTTCGGGCACTACCTAACAACTCTCTCGCAGCTATAATGACACGTTTTTCTTCACGGCAAGCTTTTCACGGTTTGGTTCTTTCCGCCGCTCTCTTTGCCGCCTCACTGGCCGTCGCTCCTCAGGCCCAGGCCCAACAGGTACTCGACGGTCTGGCTGCGGTGGTGAATGGCGATCCGATTACTTTTTCCCAGGTTCGCGAGATCGTGGGGGAACGCGAGCAGGCGCTCCGGGAATCCTATCACGGCCCGGACTTGATGGATAAGATCAAGCAGATCCGCCTCGCGGCGCTGAATGACTTGATCGACCGCCAGTTAATCATCCAGGAATTTAAGAAGAAGGGCTACAACCTTCCCGATTTTGCCGTGGATGGGCGGATTCAGGAAATCATTCACCAAGATTTCGGCGGGGATCGTCTCGCCTTTATGCGCACGCTGAATGCCCAGGGGATGACGCTCGACGAGTTCCGCCAGAAGGAACTGGAAAAGATCATTGTGCAGGCGATGCGGCAGCAATCGGTGAACCATGATCTGATGGTGCCGCCGAAGGAGATCAACGAATATTACTCCCAGCATGTCGCCGATTTCTCGACCCCGGCCCAGGTGAAGCTGCGCATGATCGTGCTCAAGGGCGACTCCGGCACTCCGGAGAGCGTGAAGCAGATGGCGAATGAGATTCGCAAGAAGGTGCAGGACGGCGGCCAGTTCGACCAGCTCGCGCAAATGTATTCGCAGGATAGTTCGCAGGAGAGCGGTGGCGACTGGGGCTGGGTGGATAGCAAGACGTTGAATGAAGACCTCTCGAAGGCCGCCTTTGCGCTCAAGCCCGGTGAGGTGAGCCCGGTCATCCAGTCGGGCGGAAATTACTATCTGCTCTACGTGGAAGCCAAGCGGCCGGAAGTTGTAAAATCCCTCGCCGAAGTCCGCGATCAAGTCGTGCGGCAGCTGCAAGATCAGCAGCAGCAAAAGCTGCAGGAGCAATGGATTGCCTCGTTGCGCTCGAAGGCGTTCATCAAGATGTTTTAAAGGGCGGCTGCGTCGCCTTCCATTCCAATGTAGGGTGGTTTCATGATTCAGCCTCCACCGATTATCGGCCTCACTTTGGGAGACCCTGCCGGCGTAGGGCCGGAGGTGATTCGGCAGGCGCTGGATTCTGGCCGGCTTGATCCTGCTTTCGAGTATCGCGTGATCGGCGATCCGCTATCATCGGTTCCTGGACATCCGACGCCCGAGGGCGCACGCGTTGCGCTGGCGGCCTTGGAGGAAGCGGCGTTGCTTGCGCGTGAGCATAAAATCGCCGCCGTGGTCACCGGCCCCATCCACAAGCACCGGATGCAGTCCATCGGCTTCCATTTCCCGGGGCAGACCGAGTTTTTTGCCACTCGGACGCAAACCACGAACTACGCCATGTGCCTGACCGGCGGGGCAATCACGGTGGCCTTGGTGACCGCACATGTGCCGCTGGCCAATGTTCCAACGTTGCTCACGGTGGATGAAATCATCCGGGTGGGGGGCTTGCTGGCGGATTTTCTTACGATCCGGCTGGGGCGTGCTCCGCGAATCGCCGTGGCCGGGCTCAATCCCCATGCGGGGGAATCTGGCACGATGGGCACGGAGGAAATCGAAATTATCGCTCCTGCTATTGAACAACTGGAGGTGGTCCGGCCTGCGGTCTTTAGCGGCCCATGGTCGCCGGATACCGTTTTCAACCGGACGGTGGCGGGCGAGTTCGATGGCGTGCTCTGCATGTATCACGATCAGGGGCTGATTCCCCTTAAGCTCCATGCTTTTGACCAAGGGGTAAATGTCACGCTCGGCCTGCCGGTCATCCGCACCAGCCCGGATCATGGGACGGCTTTCGAGATCGCGGGAAAAGGGAGGGCGCGCCCCGACAGCATGATCGCCGCGATCCAGCTTGCGGCGGAACTGGCCGCGAAGAAATTTCCGCGGGCCGGATAAACATTCCGCACTGGCGACTGCCTAGTCCTGGGCCCGCTTGAGCAAGAGCGCGGCAATCCCGCAGCAGGCAGCGGTGCTTACGAGCAGAAAGGCCAGATCCCCGGCCAGATAGTTCCAGCCCGCGGATTGGAAATTGATCAACCGGAAGGCCCGGCAGAAGTGGGTGAGGGGAAAGAGCTCGGAGACGAAGCGGACTCCGCCGGGCAGTTGATCCAGCGAGGCAAAAGCGCCCGAGAGCGGAAACACGGGCAGCAGATAAAACACCGCAAACTGGATGGCCTGCGTCTGCGTCTGCGAGATGGCGGAGAGCAGCAGCCCCAGAGCCAGCGAGGAGAGCAGAAAGAGAAAGCACGTGAGCGACAGAATGCCGGGATGATGAAAGACCACCTGGAAATGTAATCCGGCGACTGCAATGGTGGTAAGGATGAGGAAGATCGAGATCAGCAGGTAGGTGAGCATTTTCCCGAGAATGATCTCGTGCTGCCGCAGCGCGGTGACCATGAGCTGGGAAAATGTGCCGGTATCGCGCTCGCGGGTAATCGTCAGCGCCATGAGGGTGACGGTGAGCAGTTGCAGGATGAGCCCGATGATCCCCGGCGTGACGTAGTCGATAAACCGAAGCTTGGGGTTGTAAAGAATGGTGCTCTGCACCGGCCATTGATCGAGCAACGTTGCGAACTGGTTGCGCAGGCTCTCGGGCAGCTTCTGCGCCAGGTCCATGACGTCGTCGGGCAGCGCGTCGATGACATCCTGCTCGCGATCCACCTGCACGTCGCCAAGCGTTTTCTTCAAGACGCCCTCCAGCACGGGCTCGGTATTGGTGTCACTGCCATCGGCAATCAATTCCACCGGAAGCGGATGCCCTTTTTTGAGGCTGTCGCCCCAGCCAGCCGGAATGCGAATGACGGCGGCGGCTTTCATCGCCAGCAGATCGTTGCCGATGGGCGCAGGGGCGTCTTTCCAGGCAAAGGTGTCATCGGCCTTGAGTTTCTCGACCAGCTTCGCGCTGTCGGGTGTGTGATCCAGGTCATCCAGCACCGTCGGAATTTTGCTCATGGACATGCCGGCAAAGGCGTAGCCGAAGAGCAGGGTGAAAAAAGGCGGCAGGATCAGGATGAGTACCAGCACGCGCCGGTCGCGCCAGATGTGCAGCATTTCCTTGTAAGCGACGCTCGCGATCGCCGAGAGACTGGTGGCGGACTTCATACCGTGGGTGAGGAAATGGGTTTCAACAACGCGTCATAGCCCTGCGAGTAGGCGCTGAAGACGTCTTCCATGTCGGGCTCGATCCACTGGAAGCCGTGCCAGGTGCAGTCTGCAAAGGGCCATTCGTTCTGCCAGTCGGCGAGCAGAGTGGGGGCATGTTCCGAGTAAACGCGGATGTGCCCGCTGCGGAGCGCGGCCCCAAGCACCGCTGGATGCTTGCGAATCGCGGCCAGCGCGGTCATGGCGGGCTCGCAATGCACTTCCAGGAGCTGGTCGCGGAAGCTGTTGCGCAGGATGCGCGGCGGGCTTTGCGCGAGCAGGCGGCCCTTCTGCAAAAAGCCCACCTGCGTACACCGCTCCGCCTCGTCCATGTAGTGGGTGGTGACGACGATCGTCTTGCCCGCCGTGCCGAGGTCGTAGAGCAGGTTCCACAATTGCTGGCGATGCACAGGGTCGAGCCCGGCGGTCGGCTCATCCAGAAGCAGGAGGGGTGGATCGTGAATCAACGCACAGGCCAGCGCGAGCAACTGCTTCATGCCGCCCGAGAGATGTCCCGCCTTTTTGTCCCGATGCGCTTCCAGATCCATCTGCGCCAGCAGGCGGGGGATGCGCTCGTCGAGGATGGAAGGCGCAATACGATAGGCGCCGCCGAAGAAGCGCAGATTTTCCACCACGCTCAGATCGCCGTAGAGGCTGAATTTCTGCGCGACGTAACCGAACTGGGTGCGAATGCGATGCCGGTCGCGCCAGATATCCAGCCCATTGATGGTGCCGCGGCCCGAGGTGGGACGCGTGAGCCCGCAGATCATGCGGATCGTGGTGGTCTTGCCCGCACCATTCGCCCCGAGAAAGCCAAAGATTTCACCCGTCTTCACCTGCATGCTCACGCCATCGGCCGCCGTGGTTGGGCCATAGACTTTCCGAAGTTCATGCAGTTCAATCATCGAAGACATGGGGACAGCAGAGTTCACGAAAGCGGGCGTGGGTGCAAGGCCCTTCAAAGGTTTTGACAACGTCGGCGGAGCAGATAGACGCTTGGGCATGCCCTTTTTCATGTCCGGGAAAATTTCTCTGCGCTCGGTTTTCACTATCGCTTTGCTGGCAGCGGCGGGCATGCCTCCATCTTTGCAGGCCGGAGGTGTGGACGACCTGGCCGCCTTCTCCGTTTTCGGAAAGATCGATCCCGCCCAGGGAATGAAACCTCTCGCCGCACGCGGGCCCAAGCTTTCCGATCCGCGGGATATCACGGTCCAAGCCTGGTGCACGGTGCCGGTCTCGCTATCGCAGGCAGTGGCGGCGTTTCAAAAGTGGGATGCGCAGCCGCATCCCGATCTGGGCAACTACGCCTGTGCCAGTATTCCGGCCGGGGCTTCGGCGTCCGACTTTTCCGGCCTGGCCGCAACTCCTTCAAACAGCTATGTAAAAGCCTTCGATGCCGCCACGGCCCGACTTCCCGCCGTGGATGGCACGCTCCAGCTCGCCGCGGGCGATGCTGCGAAATATCCCGCCGCATCCGGTGGAAAAGGCGGTGCCATTTCGGCGAAGTCGGTCGCCTTCTGGTCGGAAATTCTGGCCGACCGGGTCCACGCCTTTGCCAGCGGGGGAATTTCCGCGCAGCCTTCGTATGTGGAAGGCTCGCAGACGGTCCGTCCC
>Ga0157376_10000398_pt1 | contig 28302 bp, 28 predicted proteins | sample M45metaG_FD_121801 | JGI IMG/M metagenome (GOLD analysis project Ga0157376, IMG submission 121801) | Miscanthus rhizosphere microbial communities from Kellogg Biological Station, Michigan, USA - M4-5 metaG | ecosystem: Host-associated > Plants > Roots > Rhizosphere > Soil | place: USA: Michigan...
ACGGCACTGGTTCGACATGAGCGAGCGGCCGTACTTCATCGCGATCCGCCTGTTCACGAACAAGGAAGGCTGGGTCGCGAATTTCACCGGCAGCGACATCGCCGAAGGCTTCCCGCGCCTGCCGGCTTCAGAAGCCGTCGCGGCATGAGTTACCTCGAGGAATCCCTTGCACCCGGCGAGACGATCGTCGCCCGGTTCGAACTTCATTGGACCGCCAAGGGCCGGCTGATCCTCGGCATCATCCTGATTCCGCTCGTCGTCGGCATCTTCATCACGATCTACGAGTGGCTGCGGCTGCGCGCGATCGAACTCGGCGTCACGACGCATCGCGTCGTGCGCAAGACGGGAATCGTCAGCCGTGAGACCGATGAAATCCGCCTGTCGGCGATCGAGACGGTCGACCTGAGCCAGAGCATGTGGGGCCGACTGCTCGGTTTCGGCGACGTGCGCATCACCGGACGCGGTGAAAGCAACATGGTGCTGCATCGCGTCGCCGATCCGGTCGGCGTCAAGCGCGCAATCGAGTCGGCGTACTCGACCAATATCGAGCGCGCCGGCCTCGCTGCCGCGAGGCAAGCGCAGTGACGATTCGCGCGATCCTGACCGACATCGAGGGCACGACCAGCTCGATCAGCTTCGTCAAGGATGTGCTGTTTCCGTATGCGCGCAAGCATCTGCCTGCATTCATCGTTACACATTCCGACAAACCCTATGTCCAACACTGGCTGCACGAGGCGGCGAAGGAAGCCGGGCTTGTTTCAGCCTCGCAGCAGGAGATCATCGAGTTGTTGCAACGCTGGATCGACGAGGACCGCAAGGCCACGCCGCTCAAGGCGCTGCAGGGCATGATCTGGGAGGAAGGCTACCGCAGCGGCGAATACCGCGCGCACGTCTACCCCGAGGTCGCCGGGAAGCTGCGCGAATGGAAAGCGCACAATGTGGATTTGTACGTTTATTCCTCCGGTTCGGTGCCGGCGCAGAAGCTGTTGTTCGCCCACACCGAGGCTGGCGACCTGACGCCATTGTTCTCCGGCTACTTCGACACCGAGATCGGCGCCAAACGCGACCCGGCAGCCTACCGGCGCATCCTTGGCGTCATCGGGCGACCCGGAGAGGACGTGCTATTCCTGTCCGATATCGTCGAGGAACTCGATGCTGCGCATTCAGCCGGCATGCGCACGATTCTGCTGGCACGCGCACCATCGGTGTGTCCAGCCGGCGGCACCCACCCTTGCGTCGCTGACTTCGGCGCGATTGCGCCGGACTGATCCGCACGGCCGCTGCAATGGACGCAATCGTAGGCAATCTGGTTCCGCTGGTGTGGGTGACGTGGGTCCTCTACTGGACGATTGCCGCATATGGAACCAAAGCGACCCAGCGCGAGGAATCGGCCTCTTCGCGCTTGGCACACATCCTTCCCCTCGGATTGGCCTCATGGCTGTTGTTCGCGCGGACCCTGCCGGGCTGCCGGAGCGGCACCGTGCCGGTTTTCCCCGCCTTCTTCTGCGAGAAGATCGTTGCGCCGGGGCCGGTTGTCTACTTTACCGGTGTCGGTGTGCTCATTGCCGGGCTCGCGTTCGCGATCTGGGCGCGCCACTGGCTCGGCCGCAACTGGAGCGGCGTCGTCACGCTCAAACAGGATCATGAACTCGTGCGCGGCGGCCCGTACCGTTTCGTGCGCCACCCGATCTATACGGGAATCCTGGTCGGGTTCGTCGGCTCGGCGATCGCGCGCAACGAATGGCGCGGCTTCCTGGCCGTGGCGTTCGCCTACGCCGCACTGTGGCGCAAGCTCAAGCTCGAGGAACTCTGGATGATCGAACGGTTCGGCGACGCCTATCGGCAATTCCAGGCCGAGGTACCGGCGCTGATTCCAAACCCGCTGCGCTTCGGCCGCGCAAACGGAAGTGGTCGATGATCCGGCATCGGCTGCTGTTGACGTTCCTGTTCGCGTTCTCGCTCGGCGTCATTGCCGCCGTGTATCTCGTTCGGCACGAACAGGATGTCGCTCGCGATTCCGTGGCGGGCGAAACCGCAACGGTCACGGCTGGGGGGAAATCCGGCGCGAACTCCGGTCCGGATTCTGCGGATAACGGTGACTCGGGCGATAACGACGACGATGAAAACAGCGCGCCGGCGTGGCCCGACGAAGCCGGTACGCCCGAACAGGTCATGTATGCACAGGGAAAGCGCATGGATGAGGCGATTTCCAGGTTGACTCCGCGCACCCCCGGAAAAGTGAACCTGTACCTCGTCGCATTCGCTGGCGACGGCAGCGAAAACGTGTTTCGCAACGAAGCCGAGTACGTCGAAAAGCAGTTCGCCGAACGCTTCGATGCCGGCGGCCATACGCTCGTATTGATCAATAACCCGGCGACGCTGACGCAGCGGCCGCTGGCCAGCCTGAGCAACCTCGAGACTGCAATCGACGCCATCGCCGCGAAAATGAACACCGACGAGGACGTGCTGCTGCTGTTCATCACGAGCCACGGCTCGGCCGAACATGAACTGGCGGTCGACCTCGACCCGTTGCCGCTCGACCTGATCGCGCCGGAGGACCTGGCCGACCTGCTCGCCGGCTCGAACATCCGCAACAAGGTCATCGTGCTGTCCGCCTGCTATTCCGGCGGCTTCATCGACGCGCTCAAGGGACCTTCGACGATGATCATCACGGCGTCGCGCGCCGACCGTCCATCCTTCGGCTGCGGCAGCAAGTCCGACATCACCGATTTCGGGCGCGCGTTCTTCGTCAACGGCCTGAACCACAGCGACACTTTCGATGGCGCCTTCAATGAGGCGCGCCAGCTCGTCAACGACTGGGAAACAAAAGCGGGCGAAGAACATTCGGATCCGCAGATCTCGAAGACGCCGCAGATCGAGTCACAACTCAGGCTATGGCGCCAAGGCCTGCGGCTCGGACCGCCGGTGCCGTTCCAGCCCGCCGTGCCGACGCGGGCGCGGCCGGCGAACAGCGATACGTTGACCGCTGGCATCGCGTCGCTTCAGTGAACGTGCTTGCAGTAACCAGCAACGTACCGCATTCGTATCAAAGAGAAGACGTCATTCCGCGAAAAGCAGGAATCCATCTGCTCTGCATGCCGATGGCAGCAAAGACGGGAAATCAAAATGGATTCCCGCTTTCGCGGGAATGACGACAGAGGGAAAACCTTGTTGACCTAAGCAGGCGCAAACAGTTTGCGCGCGTCGATAGCCGTATCCGGAAAGTCGCAGAACAACGCATCGACACCAAGGGCGAACGCGGCGAACAATTCTTCGCGTGCGCTCGCGAATGGCGCCGGTGAGCGATCGTCGCGAAACGTCCATGCATGTACCTGCAGGCCAAGCGCGTGTGCCGCGGCCACCAGGCCGTTGTCGTTGCCGGCATGGTCCCACAACAGATGCTTCGGCGGCGCCACGCCTTGGGCCCAGAGCGCGATCTCTCCGAACAGCAACTCATGCCTATCCTGTTCGGCTGGCGCGTTTTCGAGCAACGCAAAGCATGGATTTCCGCAGCGTTCCTTCAGCTCCCGCAGCACGCCATGATCGAAGCACTGGATCCAGACAGGCGAGGTAGGTCCGAGCAGATCGCGCGAAGTCAGTTCTTCCTGTAACGCAGCGACCGGATCCAGACCCAGCGCACGAAAATACTCCGGATGCTTCAACTCCGGATACGCGACGATCGTGCGGCCATAGTTGGCGCTCACGACAGCGCGCAAGTCGAGCAGCATCGCCAATCGCGGCACCACCAGGCGGCCGTCGAAGCGCACGCCGCGCTCCGGAAACGGCTGGACAGCGCGCAGCGAATCGACTTCGACAGCCGTGAAATCGCTGACCCACCAGTCGCGCTGGCCGGCGATCTCGCGCGCACGGTTGGCGAACTGCGCGCGCGAGGCGATGTCCGTGCTGCGCGCGAGACCCAGGTCGTGGCGCGCGAACAGCACGCGGTCGCGGCTCAGCACCAGGTCGGGTTCGAGCACGTCGGCGCCTTGTGCGGCCGCCAAGGCGTACCCGTCGAGCGTATGCTCTGGGCGATAGCCGCTCGCGCCACGATGGGCGATGATGCGCGGCGCCGATCCGTCGAGCGTCCTCCAGCGTTGCATCCCTACTCCGCCCGTCCCTGTTCCGGCACGGTATGCCGCGAGGCCAGCTCCGCTGCAACATCGGTTAGCGACGCTTTGCGGGCACGCAGCAGGACCAGCAGATGGAATAGCAAATCGGCTGATTCTCCGACCAGGGCCTGCTTGTCCTCGGCCACGGCGGAGAGCGCCACCTCCACGCCCTCCTCGCCGACTTTCTGGGCGATGCGGCGCAGGCCGGATTCGAACAAACGCGTCGTATAGCTCCCCGCTGGGCGCTCGCGCTCGCGATCGCCAACCAGTGCATCGAGCTCGGCCAGAAACGCCAGAGGCGACGCCGACGCATCGCCGAAACAACTCGCCGTACCCAAATGGCAGGTCGGGCCCTGCGGTTCGGCGTGAACCAGCAGCGCATCATTGTCGCAGTCGGCGAACGCAGCTTTGAACAGCAGGAAGTTGCCGGACGTCTCGCCCTTGGTCCACAGGCGCTGCTTGCTGCGGCTGAAGAATGTCACTTTTCCACTTTGCTGCGTCTTCACGAACGCCTCGCGGCTCATGTAGCCGAGCATCAGCACGGCGCCGCTATGCCAATGCTGGATCACCGCGGGCAGCAGTCCGTCGCCCTTGCGCCAGTCCAGTTTCTCCACGTCGATCAGAACGTCAGCCATGATCATCTCTCAAGCAAGTTAGCGTTGTCGGCGATACATTCATGGCCGGATCGGAACGCCTTGCGTACGCAGCTGGCGCTTCAGGTCGCCAATCGCGATCGCACCCGAGTGGAACACGCTCGCTGCCAGAGCGCCATCGACATCCGTCTGCGAGAATACCGCGAGAAAGTGTTCTGGCGCACCGGCGCCGCCCGAAGCGATCAGCGGAACGCGGCATAGCGCGCGTACGGCAGCCAGTTGCTCGATGTCGTAGCCGCTGCGTACGCCGTCGGAGTCCATGCAGTTCAGCACGATCTCGCCAGCGCCACGAGATTGCGCCTCGACAACCCAGTCCAGCGTGCGTCTCGGCAACGCCCGCGTCTTTCCGGGGTCGCCGCTGTACTGACGCACGCGCCACTCGCCATCGGCGTCGCGCAGGCTGTCGATGCCGACGACGACGCACTGCACGCCGAACGCCGCCGCGAGTTCGTCAATGATTCCGGGCCGCTCGAGCGCCGGTGAGTTGACCGAAATCTTGTCCGCACCGGCATGCAGGACCGCGCGCGCGTCGACGACGCTGCGGATGCCGCCGGCGACGCAGAACGGTATGTCGATGATGCGGGCGACGCGTTCGACCCAGGCGCAATCGACCGCGCGCTGCTGCGGACTCGCCGTGATGTCGTAGAACACGAGTTCATCGGCACCGGCGTCACGGTAACGCCGCGCGAGATCCTCGATCGCACCCATGACGACGTGATCGCGGAAGCGAATTCCCTTGACGACTTCGCCATCGCGTACGTCGAGGCAGGGAATGATGCGCCGCGTCAGCACTGCAGCGCCTCCGTCAACGTCAGGCGCCCTTCGAGCAAACTGCGCCCCAGTATCGCGCCTGAGGCGCCACCGTCGCGCAGCAAGCGCAAGTCATCGACATCACGCACGCCGCCGGACGCCTGAAGCGCAAGCTCTGGCACGATTGCGCGCAGATGTGCATACAGCGCGAGGTTGGGGCCAGACATCATGCCGTCACGCTCGATGTCGGTGCAGAGTAAATGCCGGGCGCCGACGCGGGCGTAGCGGCGCGCGAGTTCATCGAGCCCGGATGTCGCCACTTCGGTCCAGCCCTTTACCGGCAACGTCCACCAGCCAGAGGCATCCGCGCGTGTGTCGAGAGCGATGCAGATGCTCTCGGCACCGTAGCGCGAGAACCAGTTTTCGACACGCTCGGGATCACGCACGGCAACGCTGCCGACGACGACACGTGCGACACCAGCATCGAACAGCCGCTGCAGGTCGCCTTCGCTGCGCACGCCCCCGCCGGCCTGCACCTGAAGACTGGACGAAGCTATCGCCCGGATGACGCGCAAGTTCTCCAGAGTGCCCGAACGCGCGCCGTCGAGATCGACGACGTGCAGCCACTGCGCCCCGGCTGCGGCATAACTCTGCGCAAGGGCTAGAGGCTCGGCCGAATAACGCGTTTCGCGCGCGTAATCGCCTTGGGCGAGTCGCACGACCTGCCCTGCGCGCAAGTCGATGGCCGGAATAATCTGCATCGTCACAATTCGAGGAAGTTTTGCAACAGACGAGCGCCCACGGCCGCCGACCGTTCGGGATGGAATTGCATGCCGCAGACGTTTCCTTGGCGCACGATCGCGCTGAATGGCCCACCATATTGCGTGCTCGCGATCGTTGCCGGGCCGACCGGCGCGGCGTAGCTGTGGACGAAATACGCATACGCTTCGTCGTCGAGCCCGCCGAGTAACGGATCGTCACGTTCGACGACAAGCCGATTCCAGCCCATATGCGGAATACGCAGCTGGTCGCTCGCCGCAAATTTCGTTGCGGTGCCGGGCAACAATCCGAGACACTCGGTGTCGCCCTCGGCGGAACGCTCATACAACAGTTGCATGCCGAGGCAGACACCGAGCAGCGGCTGGCGCAAGTCGCGCAGCACGTCGCCAAGCCCGGCCTCGTGCAGCTTCGCCATACCTGGCCCGGCTGCGCCGACGCCGGGCAGGATCACATGGCTTGCCGCGCGGATGCGCTTTGCATCCGCCGTCATTTCCGCATCGACGCCGAGCCGTTGCAACGCGTAGCGTACCGAGCCGATATTCGTGCCGCCGCCGTCAACGAGCACGACGTCGCGCTTCGCCTTGCTCTGCGTCACAGCACGCCCTTGGTGCTCGGCAGCGCGTCGCCGTCGCGGCGCAAGGCCTGACGCAGCGCGCGCGCCGTGGACTTGAAGCAGGCTTCTACCATGTGATGCGCGTTCTGCCCGCGCACGGCCAGATGCAGGTTCGCGCCCAGCGTTTCGCACAGCGAGCGGAAGAAATGCGGAACGAGTTCCGTCGGCAGTTCACCAACGCGTTCGCGTGGAAATGCCCCATCGAAGACGAAGTATGGCCGGCCCGACAGATCGAGTGCGGCGCGGGCCAGGGTTTCGTCCATCGGCAGGGTTATGTCGATTTGGGAGGGCTGAGAGCTGAGGGCTGAGGGCTGCTCTGCCTCCAGCGCGGCGCCGTAGCGGCCGATGCCACGCTTGTCGCCGAGCGCCTTGCGTAGCGCCTCCCCAAGCGCGAGAGCACAGTCCTCGACGATGTGGTGTTCATCGACGTGACCATCCCCGGCGCAGACGAGATTCAATGCGAATCCGCCATGCTTGCCGATCTGTTCGAGCATGTGGTCGAAGAAACCAATGCCGGTCGCCACGACTGCGTCGGCCGTACGATCGAGGTCGACCTTGACGCGGATGCGCGTTTCCTTCGTCGAGCGCTCGACTTCTCCGCTACGCGGCGCATCGCACAGCGTGTGCGCGATCTCCTCCCAGCTGCAGTCCGCGCCGAGCCGAAAGCTGCGCAAGCCCAGATTCGCTGCCAGCTGCACGTCGGTCTCGCGATCGCCTATCACGGCCGATGCGGCCCGGCTCCAGTCGTCGGTAGCCAGATAGCTGCGCAGCATGCCGATGCCGGGCTTGCGCGTGTCCTTGCTTTCGTGGGCGAAGCTGCCATCGATCAGCACGTCGCGGAAAACGATTCCTTGCGAACGCAGGATCTGCAGCAGCAGGTTCTGCGGCCCGTCGAAACTGGCCAGCGGGAAGCTCGGCGTGCCGAGTCCGTCCTGGTTCGTGACCATCACGAGTTCGTAGCCGGCCGCGACGCAGCGCCGCAGCGCCGGGATCACGCCATCGACGAGCGCGACCTTTTCGAAGCTGTCGATCTGCTCGTCCGGCGGTTCGACGATCAAGGTTCCGTCGCGATCGATGAAGAGAATCTTGCGGCCTTTCATGCCGCCTCCTCACGCCGGCCGAGTGCAGCCAGCAGGCGTCGGTGATCCTCGTCGCTGCCGACGCTGATGCGCAGGCAATCGGCCAGCGCCGCGTGATGCGACACATCACGCACGACGACGCCGGCGGCCAGCAGCCGGTCGTAGACGTTGCGCGCGCCGGTGCAGCGAACGAGCAGGAAGTTGGCAGACGAAGGGAAAACCTCGCGCACACCCGTATAGGTCTTAAGGACTTCAGCCAGCAGTGCACGCGCCGAGAGCAAGCTGGCCACGCGCACCTGCGTTGCCGTCAGCGCCGGCTGCGTCAAAGCGGCCAGCGCCGCCTCGACGCACGGCGCCGGGAGTGGATAGGCAGGCAGGATCCGGCGCAGCAACGCCACGATTTCCGCGTGCGCGATTAGCGTGCCAACGCGTGCGGCCGCCAGAGCGTGCGCTTTCGACAGCGTTCGTAGCACCACAACATTGTCGTGGCGCGCAAGCAGCGTCGTGGCGCTCGGCGTTCCGGCGAATTCGATGTAGGCCTCGTCAACCACGACCAACGCGCGATCGGTCAATGCAGCAGCGAGTTCCTCGATCATGGCCAACGGAACGAGATTGCCGGTCGGGTTGTTCGGCGAGCAGACGAAGACGAGCTTCACGCGTGCGGTCAATCGCGCCAGCAAGCCATCCACATCGAGCGAAAAGTCGGCGCGCAGCGGTACATCGATGATGGCCGCGTCCTGAATGCCGGCACTCACCGAGTACATGCCGAACGTCGGCGGGCTGATCACGACCGCATCCTGGCCCGCGCGGCAGAACGCGCGCACAAGCAGGTCGATCGCTTCGTCGCTGCCGCGTCCAACGAGTACCTGTTCCGGCGCGACGCCGTACAGTGTTGCCAGGCGCCTGATGAGTTCGGCCGGTTGCGGATCGGGATAGCGGTTCAGCGCGCCAGTTCCGCCCATCACCGAGGGCCACGGCGATTCGTTCGCATTCAGCAGCACCGATCCGCCGCTGGCCTCCATGCGTGCCGAAGAATACGGTTTGAGCGCGCGGATTTCCGCGCGTGCGAGATCGATGGCGCTCATGCCTGTTCACCCAGCATGGCCAGCCGCCGCGTCACCGCGCGCTCGTGTGCGTGCAGTCCTTCGCTGCGAGCGAGCGTCGCCGCGCAAGGTCCGATGCCGCGCAGGCCTTCACTGGTCAGTTCCTGGACCGTGATCTGCTTGAGAAAGCTCGCGACCGATACGCCGCTCCAGGCGCGCGCGTGGCCGTAGGTCGGCAGCACATGGTTGGTGCCGCTGCAGTAGTCGCCGACCGATTCCGGCGACCACGGCCCGAGGAACACCGACCCGGCGTTTTCAACTCTCTCCAGCCAGCGCCGCGGCGTATCGACATTGAGGATCAGGTGTTCCGGCGCGTATGCGTTGCTGATCGCGACCGCTTCGTCGAGCGTTGCGACGAGGACAACGCGCGCGTGCGCAAGCGACGCGGCAGCGATTTCCCGGCGCGGCAATTCGTCGAGTTGCGTTCGCAGAGCGCGCACGCTGGCTTCGAGCAACGCGCGGTCGTCGGCAATCAGCACAACCTGCGAGTCGGGCCCGTGTTCGGCCTGGGCAAGAAGGTCGGCGGCGACAGATTCCGCATTTGCGTGCCCGTCGGCGATGACGAGGACCTCGGAAGGACCGGCTGGCAGGTCGATTGCCGCACCGTCGATGTCCGCCGCAACAAGCCGCTTCGCTTCGGTCACCCAGGCATTGCCGGGCCCAAACAGCTTGTCGCATCTGGGCACCGACGCGGTGCCGAAGGCCATCGCTGCAATGGCCTGCGCGCCCCCGATCTTCAGCACGGATTCGATGCCGCAACGCGCAGCGACGTACAACACGGCTGCGTCGCATTCTCCCGCCGCATTTGGCGGCGTACACAGTATGACCCGCGGATTTTGCGCGATTTGCGCCGGCACGCCGAGCATCAGCGCGGTCGACGGCAGCGGCGCGCCGCCGGCCGGCACGTACAGACCGACGCGTTCGATCGGACGCAGTATCCGTTCGCAGGCGACGCCCGGCGCCGTCTCGATGCGCAGCGCCTGCGGTGCGGTCGCGCGATGGAATGTTTCGATGCGAGAGCGCGCTTCGTCGATTGCGCGCTTGGTACCGGAGTCGAGCTTCGCCTCAGCCGCGGCAAATTCATCGGCGCCGACGGCGAAGTGGGCCAGCTCGCAACCGTCGAAGCGCCGCGTCAGCGCGCGCAACGCGGCGTCGCCGTCCGCGCGCACCTGGGCGATGATGCGCCCGACAGTAGCAGTCAGGTCCTCGCTGCGCTGCAAAGCCGGCCGCCGCAACGCCGCCTCGCGTTCACCGTCGTCGAGCGCTGCCCAATCAAGGATCGCTCCGGCGAATCCGTTGCTCGCACCGGCACTCATGCCAGCATCTTCTCGACCGGCAACACGAGCAATTGGCGCGCGCCGGCGCGTTTCATGTCTTCCAGGTGCTGCCAGGTGATCGCGCCATGACAGACCGCCTGCAGCGCAACCTGATCGGCGCTGCCTTCGATCGACATGACCGTCGCGGTTTGTCCTTGCGGCAGCATCTGGGCGATCGCTGCGACCGATGCCCGCGGTGCGTGCAGCATGATCAGCTTGGACTCGCGTACGCGAGTGACGCCCTCAATGCGCCGCAGCAGCTGTTCGGCGAGTTCACCGCGCGCATCGGCGGGCGTCGTCAGCGCGCCAGCAAGCACCGCCTCGCTTTCGAAGATCGTCGCGACTTCTCGCAACTGGTTTGCCGCCAGCGTCGCGCCACTCGAAACAAGATCGCAGATTCCGTCCGCCGTGCCGAGCCTCGGCGCGATTTCGACCGAACCGGACAGCACGATGACGCTTGCTTCGACACCGTGGTCCTGAAGCCACGCACCGAGCAGGGCCGGATACGTCGTCGCAATGCGCAGTCCATCGAGTTGACGCGGTTCTTCGTAGTCGGCGTCCTGCGGCAAGGCGATCGACAGGCGGCACGTACCGAAGCCGAGCGCGCACAATTCGCGCGCGGGTTGCGCATCCGCGCGCACCCGCGCGGCGACGATCTGCTCGCCGAGCACGTTGCGCCCGACGATGCCGAGATCGCAAACGCCTTGCGCGATCAGTCCCGGAATGTCGTCGTCGCGCACGAGCAGCAAATCGATCGGCAGGCTCTCACCGAAGCAGAACAGCTTGTCGCGGCTCTGGCGGAACTTCAGTCCGCAGCGCGCGAGCAGTTCCTGCGAAGCGTCCGCCAAGCGGCCGGACTTCTGCACGGCAATCCGCAGGCGCTCGCGCGTCTTGTTCGTGGCGGCCGGGCTCATCGCGCTGCCCTCGCCCGCTTTGCCGGCGAGATCGTCCGCGCCGACGCCGCGGGCCGGCCCGGCTTGCGTTGAACGGGTTTGGGCTGAACGAGCTTGAGCTGAGCGGGCACGGCATGATGCGCGATCGCGGCCTGGTAGCCGCCGTTGCCCTGGCTCAGGAAGCGCGCGACGCGGCCGATCGTCGTCACGCTGACGGCGGTGCGGTCGTGGATTTCGCGATACGCCATGCCGCGCAGAAGGTACGGCACTACGCGCCAGCGGTCGATCAGCGCTTCGAGCTCGGCCGGCGTGCATAAGTCGCGCAGGAACGAGCGCATCTCGGCGACCGTATCGAGCGCGAGCAGCGCGCGACACAGGCTTTCCTCGACCTGGGTCGACTCGGATTCCGGCTTGAGCGAACGGCGTTTCATGGCGACCCGAGGATAGCGTTCGGTGATGAATAACGTATTAACGCATTAGTACATTAACGCACACTATAGACAATCGTCTTACGGCGCGCAAGCCGCGCCTCAGCGGACGCGACTCGCGCGCCCGCGGACCCATGCCCTGACTGCGAGGTCAGTGTGGATCGAAGCTGTCGGAAAATACCCGGTCGCCACAGTCCAGCGTTAGTGGCGGCGCCCTTCGGATCAGTCGCAGCCGGTTTCGCTACGGTTCGCTCCAGCGCCGCAACAGGTTCGTGTGCGCCTTGTTGACCAGGTCGCGCGCTGCAGTCGCGTCCTGCGGCAGTTTCTCCAGCGCCAGCGCCAGGTCGCGCAGCACTTCGCGCGCACCACCATCGCGCACGTGGCTCTGGATCCAGGAAACGACGACGAGCCGCTCGCCGCGTGTCACCGGCGTGACACGGTGCAATTGGCCGGTCGGATAGCACACCAGCCCGCGCGCCGGCAGCTTGACGCGCAGCTCGCCGCTTCCCGATTCCAGGGCGAGCTCGCCGCCGTCGTAGTCGGCCGGCTCGTTGAGGAACAGGGTCAGCGAAACGTCCGTCCGGAACAGCGTCGCGTCGCCCATCAGCGCGGCGTCGACGTGCGCTCCGTACTCCATGCCGGGCCGGTAGCGCGACACCAGCGTCGAATGCAATTGCTTCGGGTAGATGGCCGCGCGGAACGCCGGATTTCGGCGCAGCGCCTCGAGCAGCATCGTGCCGATCGTCTTTACATGCGGGCTGTCGCGGGAGATCTGCTCGTTGTTCTTGCGCGCTGCGAGTGCCGCTCCTGCGGTTTCGCGGCCTGACACGAATTCGGCGGCCGCTATCTCGGCCAGCATCGCCCGCTGCTCGTCGGCGCTGATGACTTCCGGAAACGTCAGGATCATGCGCCTGCGACCGCTACGGCAACTCGAATCCGTCGGTGAAGATGCGGTCGCCGCATTCGAGCGTGAGCCCGGTGCGATCGGCGCCGAACACGTCGGCGTTGTCGCGATTGCTCGTGCCCGCGTCGGCGGCGACGTTACTCAACACGAACGTGACGTTGCAACCGGTAACGCGCGGCAGCACCAAAGGCATGCCCTGGCTGTTGCCGTTCGTGTTGGCCAGCGAGTTCAGCGCGAAGATCGCTCCGCCCTTGGCCTGCCCGTTGCCTCCCGGACCGACGCCGCGCGCTGCGACATTGGAGTCGAACTCTGTATTGGTCACATCAAGATGGCCGCTGCGCACAAAGATGGCGCCGCCGAAGCCAGCCCCGCCACCGCCGCCGCCTTCTAATGAATTGCCGCCGCCGAAGCCGCCCAGCCCCTGCGCACCGTACGACGTGCCGATACCGGCGCTACCGCCACCGCCGCCGAAACCGCCGAAACCGCCGGCCGCGCCTTGCGCCGCATTCGCGCTGCCGCCGGCGCCGCCGCCACCACCGAAGCCTCCGTCTCCGCCCGCTCCCGGCGTGTCGACGTTGGTTGACGTGCCCGAGCCGGCACCGCCGCCGCCACCACCGCCGAACCCGCCATCGGCGCCGGGTTGCGAGGCTGACGAACCGGGTGCCGCGCCGCCTCCGCCGCCCCCGCCGAAGCCGCCGACACCCGGCAGCGCGAGCGGAAACAACGTGCCGCCCGGTCCCGGAAACGTACCACTTCCGCCGCCGCCGTTACCGCCACCGCCCTCGTTGAAGTAGGTATTGCCGCCGCCACCACCGCCACCGCCGAACACGCCGCCACCGCTCGCGCCGCCACCTGTCACCTGGCCGCTCAGGGCACCGGCGCCGCCGCCACCGAACAGGCCCCCGCCACCACCGCCGCCGGTGTGCGCCACGACGGTACCCGCGGCCGTGCCGCCATTGGCGCCGTTTTCCGAGAATGAAGAAAGATCGATCGAAACCGAGCCGTCGTAGATGAACATCGCACCGCCAAGACCGGCGCCGCCACCTCCGCCACCGGTGCCGGAACCGCCACCGGAAGCAAAGCCGGCATAGATAAACAAGTTCGCGAACGTCACGTTCGGCGCATGCGACTCGTCGCCGATAATGAAGAGACGGTGCGTGAAATCGCCACCGATTTGCGCCGAGCCGCCGATGCCGACGAAGTCGATGTCCGATGTAACCGTCGGCAGCGAACCGAGGCCGGCCAAAGCCGTGTTGATTTGAATCTCGTCGCGCCCGTTGCCCGCGGCGCAACCGCCGGTCGCCATATCCGAATTTGCCGAGATGATCGCGTTGATAAGCTTACAGGTCACTCCATCCACGGCAATCGTATTGGCGAGCGCCACCGATGGAACCACGAGTGCCACGGCAATCGCATGCGCCAGGATCTTGCGAGTCGATTTAGTACCGCAATGCATGTTCAAATCCTCCCCAGGATAGCGGTCGGCGAATCGTGCACCGGATCGAGGCGCCGCGCAACCCGCTCTCGAAGAGGAGGCGGAGGCAGGGCCGACGCACCTGCGCGATTGCCCAGGCGCGGCGACCGCGCTCAAATTCTGGAAGGAATCGCGATGCCTCGATCAGTGCTCGAGTAACGCGCCCATCGCCACGAGTGCGCAGATGCGCTGGATGTCGCCGTCCATCGCGCGGTCGCGATGCATGAACGGGATCGCCTCGCGAATCCTGCCGAACGCCGCGCGCACGGCTTCACCGGCATGAAACTCGCCGGCTTGCGCCAACGCCTGCATCAACGCGCGAACTTCCGTTTCAAACTGCGCGTAGCGGGCGTGATCGGGCCTGGGCGCGTTGGATATCTTCGATACGAGCGCCTGCCAGTCGCCGCGCGCCGCTAACGTGCGCGCCGCGTTGAGCATGTCCTGGCGATATTCGAGCGCCTGCGCCGCGGTATACAATTCCAGTGCGAGCACGTGCGCGAGATCGTCGGTCATGTCGAGCACGTGGCGCGCTTCGTTCGTCCCCATCGACACGTGATCCTCGGCGTTCGCGCTGGTAGGGATCGAATAGACACTGGCCGGATGCGCGCGCGTCGCCAGGTCGTTGACCAGTGCCGCGGCGGTGTACTGCACGATCATGAAGCCCGAATCGGTTGCGTCTTCGTTGCCGATCAGGAACGCCGGCAAACCATCGTTCGTGGCCGGGTCGACGAGCTTGTTCAGCCGCCGCTCGGAAATCGATGCCAGCACCGGAATCGCGGCCTTGACGTAACTCATGGCGAGCGCGAGCGGCATGCCGTGAAAATGACCGGCAGAGATCACTTGGTCCTCGATGACCTTCGCGTCCGCCGCATCCGGGAATACCAGGGGATTGTCGGTTACCGCATTGAGTTCGATATCGATCACACGCTGCGCCTGCATCAGCGCATCGCGCACGGCGCCGTGCACCTGCGGAATGCAGCGCAGGCAATACGCATCCTGTGGCTGGTGTTTCTTGCCGCCCTTGAATGGCAGGAAGCGCGCATAGAACGCTTCCTTGCCGTGGCGCTGCGTCGCCGGCACGTAGTCCCAGCCGATGTCGAACCGATGCGACTGATCGGCCGGGTCGCTCCAGGATTCCGCCAACCAGGTGCGGAAGCGCGGCACCAGATGATAGGGAATGTCAGCCAGTGTCGACCCGGCCAGCAGGTCGCGCAGGTTTGCCGCAGTCTGCACCTGTCCGGGATGCGGGCGCAGCGCGTGGACTTCAGCCTTGAATGCCGACGTGCGGCCGGCGAATGCGTCGAGCGTCATCGCTGACGCGAGGTCCGCGGTTTCCAGCAACATTTCGAGTCGATCGAGCGCGAGCGCGGCCGTCGCCAGCATCTGCGTCGTACCGTTGTTCAGCGCGAGGCCTTCCTTGAACGACAGCCGCACTGGCGTCAGACCGGCGCGGTTCAGTGCCTCACCGCCCGGTAGCCGTTCACTTTTATAAAAGGCCTCACCTTCGCCGAGCAGCACGTTGGCCAGATGCGACAGCGGCGCAAGGTCGCCGCTGGCGCCGACCGACCCCTTTTCGGGAATCACCGGAATCACATCGCGATTGAGCAGTTCGGCGAGCGCGAGCAGCGTCGAAGCGCGAATGCCCGAATGCCCGCGCATCAGCGTGTTCACACGAATCGCCAGCATCGCGCGCACGACGTCGATCGCCAGCGGCTTGCCGACGCAGACCGCATGGGTAATGACGAGGTTGCGCTGCAGTTCTTCCATCAGCGTGCCATCGCGCGCCTCGGGATTGCCGCCCGGCAACTCGTCGCGCGCACGATGCGCGCCGAGCAGCTTGTCGGCATTGCTGCCGAAACCAGTCGTTACTCCGTAAATCGGTTCGCCGCGTTTGACCTGCGCGGCAAGAAAATCGGCCGTGCGCTGCACCTTTTCCAGCTGCGCCGCATCGAGTGCAATGCGCGCCCCGCGCGCGATCGCCGCAACGTGATCGCGAATCAGGCTGTTGCCGTCGAGGGTGATCGTGCTCATCCCGGAATATTGCCCAATGTTTAGAGGCAAGCTCAAGAAAAAATGCCGTCATTCCCGCGAAAGCGGGAATCCATTTTGATCTTCAATCGATCAACTCCTGCCACAAGTCTCACCATTCCGGATTCGTCTCCTCGACCAGCTCGATCTTCCAAGCGCGATCCCATTTCTTCAACAGCTTTTCACGAGCAATCGCCGACGGAAAGTCCGCGAGGAACTCGAACCACACAAGGTGCCGCAGACCGTGCCTTTTTGAAAACCCCTCGATAAGCCCTTCTCGATGTTCCCAGATGCGATACTTCAACCAGCCAGTGACGCCGATGTACAACGTACCCCTTTCGCCACTAGCCAAAATGTAAACGGCTGGCTGCTTCGCTGGCATTCTTCGCATCCCTGCGCAGATCAACATGGATTCCCGCTTACGCGGGAATGACGACACTTTTTTTGATTCAACGGGAAGCCAATTGGCTGACCGTTAAACGCGGCTGCTTCGGCATTACTTCATCGCCTCCGCCTGCTCCAACTCCACGCGCAAGGTCTTCACCAGATCCGCGCGTGGCACCTCGTACTGGTCTTCCTTGCGCATATCCTTGACCGTGACAACGCCCTTGGCGATCTCGTCCGGACCGAGCACGACGACAAAGCGGATGCCGGCGCGGTCGGCGTGCTTGAACTGCTTGCCGAGCTTGCCGGCTTCCATGACCACTTCGGTGGCTATGCCGGCATTGCGCAGCAACGCGGCGAGTTCCAGGTACGCCGGAAGTTGCGCCTCGTCCATCTGCGTGACCAGCACCTTGACCGTACTGTCGGCGTTGCCGAGCAGCTTGGCTTCGCGCAACTGATAGAAAAGCCGCGTCGCGCCGATCGAGATTCCAACCCCGGGCAGGCGCGACTTTGTGTAATTTGTCGCAAGATTGTCGTAGCGCCCGCCGGAACAGATCGAGCCGATCTGCGGGTGTTCGTTCAGCGTCGTCTCGTAGACGGTTCCGGTGTAGTAGTCGAGGCCGCGCGCGATCGACAGGTTGATCGCGTAGTGCGTTTCGGGCACGCCGAATGCCTTGATCAGGTCGAGCACTTCGCGCAGTTCGGCGACGCCCTGATTGAACGTTTCGCTGCCGTTGCCGAGCGCGTCGAGCCGCGCCAGTGCATCGGCGTGCCCGTGCGAGCGAATCTGCACGAAGGCGAGAATCCGGCCGGCAGCCTCGGGCGACAATCCAAACCCCTCGCCAGTCAACGTGTCGCGCACGTGATCGGCGCCGCGCTTGTCGAGCTTGTCGACTTCGCGCAGTGCCAACGCCTGCTGCTCACCGTCGGCGATACCGACGCCTTCGAAAAACCCGCGCATCAGCTTGCGGTTGTTGAGCTGGATCGTGAATGGCCCGATTGCCAGGTCGCGGAACACGCTGTAGATGACCGCGGGAATCTCCGCGTCGTAGCGGATCGACAGGTTGTCCTTGCCGATCACGTCGATGTCGGACTGGTAGAACTCGCGAAAGCGGCCGCGCTGCGCGCGTTCGCCGCGGTAAACACGCTGAATCTGATAGCGTCGGAACGGGAAATTCAGCTCGTTCTCGTGCTGGGCGACGTAGCGCGCGAGCGGCACGGTAAGGTCGAAGCGCAATGCCAGTTCGGGCTTGCCGCCTTGCTCGAGCGTACCGGTCGACTGGACGAAATACACCTGACGCTCGGTCTCGCCACCCTGCTTGGTCAGCAGGATGTCGCTGAACTCCATGACCGGCGTCTCGATCGGCAGGAAGCCGAAGCGCTCGAAATTACGCCGGATCGTGTCCAGCATGTCCTGGAACGCGATCTGATCGAGCGGCAAAAGCTCCATCACGCCAGGCATGGTGCGGGCTGGGGTCAACGCCATGAAGTCCTCGAAATCATGCGGCCGGGGGCCGCAAAAGGCGTCATAGCCTAGCAGACTCGACCCGGCCGCGGTTGCGTCCGGGCGGCCTCGCAGCTATCATTCGCGGCTCGCCAAAGGTGTACGGGTGCGGCGTGGTCTATCGGCCGCGTTGACCGGGCCGATGGCGCGAAGTCGGGGTGTAGCTCAGCCTGGTAGAGCGCTACTTTCGGGAGGTAGAAGTCGCAAGTTCGAATCTTGTCACCCCGACCAACAAATTCTGCGTTCCAAGACCCGCCCTCTGGCGGGTTTTTTGTTTTCGGGCTTGCCGGAGCACGCACCTTCGTTCGCGCACCGCCAGGCGTGCTGCTGGTTTGTTGGCCCGCGTGTCCGAATCGGACTACCCGCGATTTCGTTCAGTGCCGCCGATCGAAACAGCCTGCCAGCCTATGCGATCGAGTACGAAGAGGCCGGGCTCCGGTCGCGCGAGCTTGACCCAGCAAACCTGCATTTCTCCGATCGCCGGCACCGTCACGACGGTTTCAGCGGCGGTGCGGAGGATCGATGCGCCGCCGACGACACGATCGGACAGGGTGTCGATGAGATTCGCCTCATCGCCCGCCTCCATCGCGACCCGATAGCGCAACGGCTCGCCATCCGCCTGCTGCGCGGCGAGAAACAATGCCAGCCCGCGCAAGCTCCCTCGCCATCTGCCGTGATCGATATGCACCCGCAGACCGCTGACCGCGTCCAATTCCGCGCGCAGCGGATGGTGCACACTCGGAGCAGAAGGCCATACCGGCATACGGAACGGTTCCTGCAGCTGCGCGTAGGCGAGGAATCGCTTGCGGCTGAGCAGCATCTGCGTCGTGTGTATCTGGATCGCCGCGCGCTTGATGTCGCATTGTTGCTGGCTCAACGTCAGCACCGCGGCTTCTTCCTGCGGCACGGCTCCGTGCACGCCAAACGCGATCAACTCCGGCACGGGACCGGAGTAGCGCAGCAGCGCCAGGCGCAGGAGTACGTCCAGCGCACTGTGGTCTGGATGGCGATCTTCCAGTGCCGGAAGCACCAGCCGCGTCGGCTTGAACTCCTCGATCTGCGCCAATAGCAGCGCGACGACGTCCGGTGTTCCGCGCATCAATGCATCGGTCAAGCCCAGATCCGGTAACCCGAGGCACTGCACATCCGCTGGTGCAACGCCAAGCATTTGCAGAGCGGCAAGCGCTTCGGAACGGCGGCGCGTGCCCCAGCGTGCGCGTTCCGCCGCGCCGATGCGCCAACGCTTCTCGTGCCAGCGTTGAGGCCAGGGGTTATTGTCACCGTCGGTGACGAGCAACACACGCCGCGCGGCGCCGGCCGCCTGCGCCGCCTGCAGCAGCCCGCCCGTGGCGAGCGACTCGTCATCGGGGTGCGGCGCAACGACCAGCACGCGATCGTGCGGCGTGAAACCCGGCAATTCGCTCAAGTTCGCTCGATTCCGGGAGTTGTGCGGCGCGTGGAGCCGCAGGTTCGAAGTGGCATGCCGCCAGCGTACACAATTCCGCGTGCCATTGCGCGCAGCGCCGCCCGATACCGCTTTCGTCGATCATGCAAGCGCTGCACGTCGGCGCGCGACGCCACCGAGCGCCAGCCGGACGGCGCCGAACGACGGCGCCGACCGAAAGCCCTCCAAACGAGGTCAGGCTTCGACTGTCTCCCGCGCGACGACGCGCGAGCCGACGGCGTCCTGCATGCGCGCGCGACCCTCATGCAATCGACCGGCAAGTGCACGCAACAGCGCCGCGCCATCTCCGCGCCACGCGCTTCCGTGCATGCATGCCAGTGTCGTCGGCTGTTCCTGCGCCAACCGCTCGAGGATCGCGGTCGTGTTCGGCGCATGGCTGTAGTAGTCCATCGGCGCGCGGAACGCTTCGCTCGGGCCGAGGATGTCGGATTCGGTCAGCGCGGTCTCGCCGGCACCGCCCTGTGTAAACAGATCGCCGCAGAGGAACGTGCGCGTCGTGGTCTCCATCATGAGTCCGCAATCCCAGCCGTGCGGCATGTGCGGCGTGTCGAACCAGCGCAGGTTGTGCCGGCCGAGTTTCAGGATTTCCCCGTCGGCGAGAGCCCGCGCAGGGCGGTCCGCGACGTCGTTGATCGAAACCATGGCGCCGATCTCCCCACTGACCGGTTCGGACTGCGGCGCTGCCGCGAGCCACTCGTTCAGCGCTCCGCATTCGTCCGCCTCGAAGTGCGAAAAGCCGACGTATTTCAGCCGCTCGACCGCGATCACGAGGCTGACGGCCTCGCGCACCAGCGGGAACATGCGCCGCGGGCCGGTGTGAAACAGCAGCGGGGCGTCGTCGACGATCAGGTACTGGTTGAAATTGAACTGGCCGGCCCCCGGAAGCGCCACCGGCGTGTTGATCCGGTAGATGCCCTCGGCGATTTCATGGACGTTCGTGCCGGACTGCGTGTTGCTGATCATGGAACCCTCCTTCGTGGTGGATGCCAATATGTGTAACGACTCGGCGCGTCGTTACACTTCCAGTTCATGTTTACGCTGGCCTATGCTTCCCGGGTGGAAGCCGACCCTCAAGACTTCGCGCTCGACGCGGCAGAACCTGACGACGCCTCTCTGGCGCGCCGGATAGAGGCCGCCCGCCCGGGAGTTGCAACAGCCGCCGAGGCCGAGCTTTATCGCCGCCTGGCCCCGCGCGTGCGCCTTTACGGGCTCAAGCACCTGCGCGAGCGCCAGGCCGCCGCGGATCTGGTCCAGCAGGTGCTGCTGATGACGATCGAACGGCTGCGTGCGGGACAGGTCAGGGAGCCCGAGCGGCTCGCGTCCTATGTTCTGGGTATGTGCCGGATGGTCGTGCTCGACCTGCAAAGAACCCACGCTCGCCACGAACGCCTGCTCGGGACGTTTGCGCAGGATCTGTCCGGCGACGGGCCGACGACGCCGCACCTCGACGATGCAAGCCTTCTGCGCTGTCTGCAGCGCCTGCCCGAACGCGAGCGCTCGATCCTGGTCATGACCTTCTACGACGACCGACAGGCCAGGGACGTTGCCGTCGATCTTGGGATCTCCGAAGGCAACGTTCGTGTGATCCGCCATCGCGGACTCGGTCGCCTGCGCGAATGCATGGACAGCAGCGAGGCTGCGCCATGAGCCATGCCGATTTCCCCGCGCCGATTCCACCGGCCACTCTGCTCGCTTACTGGCTCGGTGAACTCGATGAAGCTGCCGAAGCGCAACTCGATGAGCATCTGCTCGGCTGCGGCGACTGCAGCGGGCAATTGCAGGCGCTGGTCGAACTCGGTGATGGCATCCGCAAGCTGACCTGCCGCGGCAGTCTGCGCGGAGTCTTCACCGATGCGCTGCCAAAGCGCCTGGCCGAGGCCGGCTTGCGTGTGCGCGAGTATCGTGTCCCACGCGACGGCAGCGTCCATTGCACGATAGCGCCGGAAGACGACATCGTCGTCGCGCGCCTCCAAGTGCCGCTCGAGGATATTCGCCAGCTCGATCTCATCGTTCTGAACCCCGAAGGGCAAGGGCATGAACGTCTGCAACACGTGCCGTTCGATTCGTCCGCCAGTGACGTGGTGGTATTACCGGGTACCGACCTGTTGCGCGCACTGCCGGTGTCGACGATGCGCATGCAACTCATCGCGGTCGAGCACGGATCGGATCGCCTGATCGGCGAATACACGTTTCATCACACGCCTTGGGCGGAATTGCAGACGTAGTGCTAGTGGCGTGCAACAGTTGATTCTGGAGCGGTTTGTGAGGCACTTGCCACGATTGCCCCCATCCGCCTTCGGCACCTTCCCCCGCTTCGCAGGGGAAGGAAAGCGCGAGGCGTTTGATGAGTCCTTCCCCCCGGAGGGAAAGGAAAGTGAGAGGCTTCATTTTGGAATCCTTCCCCCGCTTGCGGGGGAAGGTGGCGGCAGCCGGAAGGGGGCGATCGATGCGAGGCAAAACAAGCCTCTATTCGGCGCCGGATTCCGGATGCCTCACCTGACCAGCACCACGAACGACGAAACGCTCGATTGTCAGTGCTTCGGCCCCCATCGGGCCGTAGGCATGCAGCCGCGTCGTCGAAATACCGATCTCGGCGCCGAGCCCGAGTTCGCCGCCGTCGGAGAAGCGCGAGGATGCATTGACCATGACGACGGCCGAGCGCAGCGACTGGACGAATTTATCCGCGGCCTGTTCGTCGCGCGTCGCAATAACCTCCGTGTGGTCTGAGCCGAAGCGGCGGATATGCGCAATCGCTTCGTCGATACCGTCGACGATGCGCACGGCAAGAATAAGATCGAGGAACTCCGCGGCATAATCCTCGTCGGTTGCCCCGCCCATGTCGGCAACCAGCGCCCGACTGCGTTCGCAGCCGCGCAGTTCGACGTGGCGCTGGCGCAGCGCCGCCGCGGCGCGCGGCAGGAACACTGGCGCTGCGTCGGCATGCACGAGCAACGTCTCGAGCGCATTGCACACCGCCGGCCGTGTGGTCTTGCCGTCGATCAGCAGACGCAGCGCGAGTTCGTGATCGGCTTGTGCATCCACATACAGGTGGCACACGCCCTTGTAGTGCTTGATTACGGGCACACGCGCGTGCTCGGCGACGAAACGGATCAAGCCTTCGCCGCCACGCGGAATCGCCAAGTCGACGATGTCGCCGAGCTGCAGCAGTTGCATCATCGTTTCGCGGCCAAGGTCCTCGACCAAGGTGATTGCCGCCTCGGGCACATCGTGCGCGCGCAAGGCCGCGCGCAGCGCCGCAGCGATCGCGCGGTTGCTCTCGAACGCTTCCGAGCCTCCGCGCAGCAAGACCGCGTTTCCGGCGTAAAAACACAGCGCGGCCGCGTCAGCCGTCACATTCGGCCGGGCTTCGTAGATCATCGCGATCAGCCCGAGCGGGATGCGCACGCGCTCGGTGCGCACGCCGTTCGCCAGCGTTTCACGACGCGTCACTTGTCCGACGGGATCGGCCTGCTGCGCCACGGCGCGCACGCCGGCCGCAACGCCGGCCAGCCGGGCGTGATCCAGGCGCAAGCGATCGATCAACGCGGCGCTCTGTCCTTTCGCGCGCGCGGCTTCCACGTCGCGCGCATTGGCGGCAAGGATCGTGGATGCATTGTTTTCGAGCGAATCCGCCATCGTGGCAAGAACTGCGCGTTTCGACGTTGTCGACAGTGCCGCGACAATCAGGCCGGCATCGCGGCAGGCAAGCGCGAGGTCGCGGATCGAAGTTGCGGGCGATGCTGGCTGTTCGGCGTTCATCCATTGGCCTCCATCGCCACCAGATCGTCGCGACGCACGATCGTGTCGCCATAGCTGAAGCCCAGAATACTCTCGATATCGCGGGTATGCCGGCCGGCCAGCCGGCGCACTTCGCCGGAGTTGTATTGGGTCAGTCCGCGCGCGACCGGGTGTGCATGATCGTCGTCGACTCGCGCGAGTTCGACGATGTCGCCGCGCGCGAACTCTCCATCGACGCCGACGATGCCGCCAGGCAGCAGCGACTTGCCGCCGAGCAGAGCGCGCGCCGCGCCGGCATCGATGCGAATCGTCCCGCTGGATCCCGGCGCGTGACGCAGCCAGTACTTGCGCGCCGCGAGTCGCGTCTGCGGAGCATCGAATCGCGTACCGCGAAAGAATCCGCGCGCGAGCAAATCGAGGCTCGCCATGTCGCCGCCGTTGAACAGGACTGTGGCGATTCCCGCGCTTGCCGCTTTCTGCGCCGCTTCGAGCTTCGTGCGCATGCCGCCGGTGCCGTGAGCGCTGCCGGCGTCGCCGGCCATCGCCAGAACATCGGCCGTGATCGCCTCGACCGTTTCGACCGGGCGTGCCGCCGGATCGCGCGAAGGATGCGCACTGAACAGGCCGTCGACGTCGCTCGCGATCATCAGCAGATCCGCATCGATCAGCGCCGCGACAGTCGCGGCGAGATTGTCGTTGTCGCCGAGCTTCAATTCCTCGACCGCGACCGTATCGTTTTCGTTGATGATCGGCACGCTGCCCAATCGCAGCAGTTCGAGCAACGTGTTGCGCGCATTCAGATAGCGCCGGCGATTGCGCAGGTCGTCATGTGTGAGCAATACCTGCGCGACCGGCGCTTCGATCAGGCCTTGCCACAACGCAATCATGCGCGTCTGGCCGAGAGCTGCAAGGGCCTGGCGCAAGACCAGGCTGCCCTTCGGCGCGTCCGTCGAAATGCGCGCACGCCCGGCGGCGACGGCGCCCGACGACACGAGGACGACTTCGCGGCCGGCAATCCGCGAGGCGACGATGAACTCCGCGAGCGAGCGAGCGTTCCGGTCGCTAAGTTCTCCCGACGCGCCGGTGAGCAAGCTGCTGCCGACCTTGAGCACGGCTCGATTCCATGCAGGCAGTTGGCGTTCCGGGAACTGCTTCACCTCATTCTCCGTCACTTCACGTGGGCGGGCCTTGGCCCGCCGTCTTCTTTCGGCTCAGAACACCACAGAGCGGTCGGCCGAGGCCCACCCTACGTGTCAAGCACTTTGAGACGCGCGCGCAAATCATCCAGACGCAGGTCGCCTGCCGCGCCAGGCGAGACGCGCGCATCGAGACTCGCCTCTGGTGTACGCCCGCTGTCGTTACTCGCCTGAGCCGCACTGCGATACGCTTCGCGAAACGGTACTCCGGCAACAGCCTGCTCGATCGCCGCATCGGTCGCATACATCGCCGGCTCGATCGCAGCGCGCATCGCATTGGCGTTCCAACACATCCGTCGCAAGAGATCGGGCAGCAATTCCAGCGCGGAGAGTCCGCGGCCGAAGCCATGCACCAGTCCGCCCTTGGAAAATTGCAGGTCGCGCTGATAGCCCGAAGGCAGGGAAAGCAACTGTTCGATTTCGGTTCGCGCAGCGGCCACACTTGCGTAGGTCGCGCGCATCAGTTCGATGACGTCGGGATTGCGCTTGTTCGGCATGATCGACGAGCCGGTCGTGTATTCAGCCGGCAACGCGACAAAACCGAATTCGGCGGTCGTGAACAGGCTCAGGTCCCACGCCAACCGCCGAAGGTCGAGCACGGCGCTTCCTAGCGCGTCGAGCGCGGCGATCTCGAACTTGCCGCGCGACAACTGCGCATAGACCGGCGATACCTGCAGCCGCGCGAAGCCGAGCGCTTGCGTCGTGTGATCGCGATCCAGTTTCAGGTTGACGCCGTAACCGGCCGCCGTGCCGAGCGGGTTGGCGTCGATCCAAGCCAGCGTGTCGCGCGCGCGCTGCGCGTTGTCGATGAACCCTTCGGCGAACCCGGCGAACCACATCGCTGTCGACGACACGACCGCACGCTGCAGATGCGAATAGCCCGGAAGAGGCAGCGATTCGCTCGCCGCGCGGTCGAGGCAGACGCGGGCGATCTCGCGACAGACAGCCGCGAGCTCGCCGACCTTGGTCTTGAGCCACAGTCTCGTTGCGACGAGGATCTGGTCGTTGCGGCTGCGCCCGGTGTGCACTTTGCGGCCGGCATCGCCGAGGCGCTCGGTCAGGCGCGCTTCGATTGCGCTGTGGCCGTCCTCGTAACGCGCATCGAGCACGAAAGCGCCATTGCGGAAATCGTAGGCGAGCCGTTCGAGTTCGCGTTCGAGCGAGGACGCCTCGTCTGCCGTCAGGATGCCGATCCGCTGCAGGCCTTCGACATGGGCTGCGCTGGCGACGATGTCGTAGAGGAAAAACTCGCGATCGAGCACCACGTCGTCGCCGGCGAGGAATTGCATGATTCGGGCATCGACGGCGACGCCGGGTTTTTGCCAGAGGAAGTCAGACATTGGTTCGCGCCTTCATTTTTCTGCGCCTCCATTTATTGCCGTCATTCCCGCGGAAGCGGGAATCCATTTTCGCTCTCAACGCAAGATCAAGATGGATGACCAGCTCCGCTGTTGAAAACCCCGCTTCCGCGGGAATGACGGCCTCTTGTTTTTCCTGTCGAAATGGTTTCATTGGGGAACCCCAATAAGTTCGTCGAATCCCAGGGCGAGGTTCAGATTCTGCATCGCCTGCGTCGCCGCGCCCTTGAGCAGATTGTCGATCGTCGCCACGACGACCACGCGCTTGCCGCCCGGCGCGACCGCGAAACCGCCGATCTCCACATGATGCCGGTTCGCGATTCGGCTGACCCACGGTGCTTCGTCGACGACGCGCACGAGCGGCTCCCCGGCATAGCGCTCGCGATAGGCGGCCCTGATTGCCTCGACCGTTGTCTTCTCGCGCAGCCAGAGATTCGCCGTCAGCGTGATGCCGCGGAAATGCGGCGCCACATGCGGCATGAATTCGACCGGAAAGCCGAGATGACGCGTGACTTCGCGCTCGTGCGTGTGATCGACCAGCGAGTACGGAATCAAGTTGTCGCGAAGTTTTTCCGGGTCGTTCTTGTCCGACGGCGTCGTGCCGGCGCCGGAATAGCCCGATACGCCGAAGCATGCCGGCGGCGCGGCCAGCAGGTCTTTCGCCGGCGCGATCGCCAGTTGCATCGCCGTCGCGTAGCAGCCTGGGTTGCTGATGTGGCGCTGGCCACGGTAATTGCCACGATACAGTTCCGGCAACCCGTAGTACCAACTGTCGTCGAAGCGGTAGTCAGCCGACAGGTCGACGATCACCGTATCGGACTTTGCCGCCTCGATCGCACCGACATACGGCGCCGCCTTGCCATTCGGCAGGGCCATGATCACCGCGTCGGCGCGTTTCGACGCGATCGCGTCCGCATCCAGGCTTTCGTAGAGCAGTTCGCCCGAGAACTCTTCAATCTTGCCGGCAACCCGCTGCCCGGCCAGTTCGCGTGAAGAGACAAAGACAAGTTCCAGATGCGGATGGCGCGCGATCAGGCGGATCAACTCGGCACCGGTGTGGCCGCGTGCACCGACAATGCCGATGGTCTTGCGCGCGGTCATGCCGGATCTGCCAGGGTCGCAGGCCGGGCTCGGCTGCGGTCGATGCAGCGCTCGACGTCGGCCAGATCGCGCATTCCGTACCAGAACACTTTCCAGGCCGGCTCCTTGTAGCAGCCGTCGGATTCGGCGTAATAAAAGATGTTGATCACGTTGTGGTGGCGCGAACGCCAGAACAGCCGCGGGTGCGCCTCGCGCATGACCTGCCAGACCGCACGGCCAAGACCTTCGCCCTGGGCATCGTCGAGCACGGCGAACTTGTCGAGATAGGTGTAGCCGTCGTCGTCGAGCAGGATCACGGCAGCACGATAGTTCTCGCTGACGTAGGCGCGCATCAATCGCGTACTCTCGAAATAATCGACGGCCAGCGTACGGCCGAAACTCGATTCGATCAGGGTGCGCAGGCGCGCAAGATCGAGTTGGCCCCACGAATCAACCTCCAGCACACGCTCGCCACGGCGCACGAGCGTGCCGGAGCCGCGATGCGTGAACAGTTCGTTGGCCAGGTCCGACGGCCGCGTGATCGAAATCGACGAGGTCAGCGGCAGCTTGTCGAGCAGGTCTTTGATCTGCTCGATCTTCAGGCGCATCCCGCCATTGATCCACGGCTGCGCCATCAGGTGTTCGTATTCGGTAGACAGGTTGATCGAGTCGATCAGTTTGCCGTCGCCGTCGAGCAGGCCGCCGGTGCCGGTCAGGAAGATGATCTTGTACGGCTGCAGCACGTGCACGAGTTCGTTCGCGGCAAAGTCCGCGTTGACGTTGAGGATCTGCCCGCCGGCAGTTTCGCCGAGGCTCGCGATGACCGGGATCGAGCTTGCCTTCAGGCTCGCTTCGATCGGCGCGAGATTGACCTTCGCAACCCTGCCGACGAGGCCGTACTTTTCCTGGTCGAGGAACTCGGCCTCGAAAACGCCACCGACGATCGAGGTCGCGCGCGCGTCGATGTTCTGTAGCGCTTCGACCAGGCGCAGGTTCTCGGCCTGGCTGACGCGGCGCACGGTGGACAACGCTTCCGGCGAGGTCACACGCAGGCCGTCGACCAGGCGCTTTTCGATTCCCGCCGCGGCAAGTTCCGAGTCGAGTTGCGGACCGGCACCGTGGATCACGATTGGCGTGAGCCCGACCTGCTGCAGGAACGCGAGCGAGGAAACCAGGTTGTCGAGATCGTCGCGCAGCACCGCTCCGCCGACTTTCACCACGGCGAAGCGCGCCGCATCAAGCTGTGAGAAGCGCTTGAGGTATTGCTGGATTTCCTTCGCGCTGCCCATGTTCGACAGCAGGCGCACGATGGTCGAACGAAGCTGTTTATGCGCCTGCATGGTCGATGATCCGGATGTAGCTTTCGGTAATTTGCTGCAATTGGGACAATTCCACGAACTCGTCCGCGCTGTGCGCCTGAGCGATGTCGCCGGGGCCGCATACAAAC
>Ga0157376_10000400_pt1 | contig 28297 bp, 23 predicted proteins | sample M45metaG_FD_121801 | JGI IMG/M metagenome (GOLD analysis project Ga0157376, IMG submission 121801) | Miscanthus rhizosphere microbial communities from Kellogg Biological Station, Michigan, USA - M4-5 metaG | ecosystem: Host-associated > Plants > Roots > Rhizosphere > Soil | place: USA: Michigan...
AGGAGCGAGTCGACGAGCCCATGCATCAAGCGCTCGACGAGTTCCATCAGCTCCCGGTAGTCGCTATAGGCCCAGTACAGCTCGAGCATCGTAAACTCGGGATTGTGCTGCGGCGAGAGGCCCTCGTTGCGGAAATTGCGGTTAATCTCATAGACCCGCTCGAGGCCGCCGACGATCAGCCGCTTCAGGTACAGCTCGGGGGCAATGCGCAGGTACACGCGCAGATCGAGCGCGTTATGGTGCGAGACGAACGGGCGTGCGGCTGCGCCCCCGGGGATTGGCTGCATCATCGGCGTCTCGACTTCGAGGAAGTCGAGCGCGTTGAGCGCATCGCGCAGGAAGCGGACGATCGCGCTGCGGGTGCGGAACACCGCGCGGCTGGCCTCGTTCATCACCAGATCGACATAGCGCATGCGATAGCGCGTTTCGGTGTCGCTGAGCCCGTGCCACTTGTCCGGCAGCGGCCGCAGCGCCTTGGCCAGGAGCTTTAGGCCAATGACGCGCACCGACAGCTCGCCGGTCTTGGTCCGAAACAGCTGGCCGCGGGCACCGAGTATGTCGCCGACGTCGTAGTCCTTGAAGGCCTGATAGCCGGTCCCGAGCGCGCTCTCCTGCAGGAACAGCTGTATCGCTCCGCTGCGGTCGGCGAGTGTCGCGAAGCTCGCCTTACCCATGACACGCTTGAACATCATGCGCCCGCCCACCCGCACCTGCACGGGGTTGGCCTCGAACCAGGCCGCGTCATACTCGCCGTAGGTGCTGTGCAGATCGGCCGCCAGCGCGTCGCGCCGGAACTCATTCGGATAGGCGCACCCTTGTGCGCGCAGTGCCGTGAGCTTGGCGCGCCGTTCGGCGATCAGACGGTTTTCATCGACCGTCTCGGGCGCGGTGCTGACTGCAGGCGGCTTTGGTTCGTTCACAGGCCCGCCTTGAGACTTGCTTCCATGAACTGATCCAGCGCTCCATCGAGCACCGATCCGGTATTGCCGACCTCGACCCCGGTGCGCAGATCCTTGATGCGTGACTGATCGAGCACGTAGGAGCGGATCTGGTTGCCCCAGCTGACGTCCGACTTGGAATCCTCGAGCACCTTGGCCGCGGCATTGCGCTTGTTGACCTCGAGCTCGTAGAGCTTGGCCTTGAGCATCTTCATGGCGGTGGCGCGGTTCTTGTGCTGGCTGCGCTCGTTCTGGCAAGCGACGATGATGCCGCTGGGCAAGTGCGTAATGCGCACCGCCGATTCGGTCTTGTTGACGTGCTGGCCGCCGGCGCCGCTGGAGCGATAAGTGTCCATGCGCAGATCGGCGGGGTTGATCTCGATCGCGATGTCATCGTCGATCTCGGGAGAGACGAACACGGAAGCAAACGAAGTGTGGCGGCGATTGCCGGAGTCAAATGGGGACTTGCGCACCAGGCGGTGCACGCCGGTCTCGGTGCGCAGCCACCCGTAGGCATATTCACCCTGGATCGCGACGGTCGCGGACTTCAATCCCGCCACTTCCCCCGGATTGGAGTCGATCACTTCGGCCGAAAAGCCGCGCGACACCGCCCATTTGAGGTACATGCGCAGCAGCATTTGCGCCCAATCCTGCGCCTCGGTACCGCCCGCCCCCGCCTGGATGTCCAGAAAGGCATTGTGGGCGTCCATCTCGCCTCGAAACATGCGCTTGAACTCGAGCGCGCGCACGCTGGCCTCAAACTGCGGCCGCTCGCGCTCGATGTCGTGGGCGGTGGATTCGTCGTTCTCGGTTTCGGCCAGCTCCAAAAGCTCCAGTGCCGAGCGCACCGAGCCGGCCACGCGGTCCATTTCGCCGAGTTCGGCTCCCAGACGGGCGCGCTCGCGGCCCAGCTCCTGGGCACGGTCGGGCTGGCTCCACACGGCCTGGTCTTCCAGCTCCAGGCTGACTTCCTCTAGGCGCTCGCGCTTACGGTCGTACTCAAAGAAACCCCCTCAAGGACAGCGCGCGCTCCTCGAGATCTTTCAGGGTTCGTTTGAGCTGTGTGACTTCCATGGCCCGATCCGCATTGGCAGGACGTGCATGGTAGCACGCGCGCACTGCCGAAGATCAGGGTGCCAGCAGGTGCTCGACGACCAGCTGCAGGCGCTGTTCGCCCTGGTACTCGTTGGTGCCCAGCCGATAAATCAGGCGCACCCGACCTGAGGGGAGCGGTGCAGGACGCTGCGGATCCACGTTGTTGAAAGCGATGGCCTCAAATCCGCCCCGCCCCTCCTGCGCGCTCACCTGGAATTTCAGATGCCGCTCCGCCAGCACGCGTGGCGTGCCGCGCACCTCGAACACGCCATCGAAAAGCGGTTCGGCGAATGCCGCGCCCCACGGCCCGCCAGCGCGCAGAGCCGTGGCCAGCGGCAGAGCAATTTCATCAGGCTTAAGTTCACCGTCGGTCTCTACCACATCGCTGGCGGCGCCGAGCGCCATGACGCGCGCCACTTCCTGATCGAAGGCGCGCGCAAAGCGATCCAGCTGCGCGCGCGGCAGGCTCAGGCCCGCGGCCATCGCGTGACCGCCGAATTTCTCCAGCATCCCGGGATGCGTTGTCGCCACCGCCTCGAGCACGTCGCGAATGTGCACGCCGGCCACGGAACGCGCTGATCCTCGCAGCGTCCGCTCATCGACCAGCGCAAAGGCAACAACCGGGCGGCGCAGCTGTTCCTTGACGCGACCTGCCACCAGACCCACCACACCCTGGTGCCATTCGGCATCGAACAGGCATACGCCGCTGCGCCTTTGATCACCCGACTCCTCGCGCAAGGTGCGCACCGCCGCCAGAGCCTTGAGCTGCATCTCGGCCTCGATCTCGCGGCGCTGCGCATTCAGGCCATCCAGTTCAATCGCCAGCGCGCGCGCCTCGGCAGGATCATCACTAAGCAGGCAGCGGATCCCCACGGACATGTCGCTCAGACGGCCGGCGGCGTTGAGGCGCGGTGCGACGGCGAACCCCAGATCGCTGCTGACCAGATCCGCCTGCGAGCGGCGCGCCACCTGCAGCAGCGCGCTGATGCCCGCCACGCAGCGTCCGGCGCGAATGCGCGCCACGCCTTGCGCCACCAGCACGCGGTTATTGGCATCGAGCGGTACCACATCGGCCACGGTGCCGAGCGCCACCAGGTCCAGAAACGATGCGATCGGTGGCGCGCCGGCGGATAGTAAGCCGGCGCTCTCCAACGCACGGCGCAGCGCCGCGCACACGTAGAAGGCCACGCCCACTCCGGCGAGCGCACCGCTCGCAAACCCATTGCCCGGCAAGTTGGGATTGACGATGGCATTGGCATCGGGCAGTTGCGCAGCGGGCAGGTGATGGTCGGTGATCAGCACATCGATCCCGCGCGAGCGTGCGGCCAGCACGCCGGCATGGCTCGAGATCCCGTTGTCTACGGTGATGATCAGCGTCGGCGCACGCTCGGCGGCCACCGCGACGATTTCGGGCGTCAGCCCGTAGCCGTACTCAAAGCGGTTCGGCACCAGAAAATCGACGGCACTGAAGCCAAAGCCCCGCAGCGCCCGCAACATGAGCGCGGTGCTGGTCGCCCCGTCAGCATCGAAATCGCCGACCACCAGCACCCGCCCCTGCCGGTGGCGTATCAGCAGCTGCGCGGCCGCCTCCGCGCCGCCCAGGCTACCTACGGGCGCGAGCCGCTCGAGCGTGAGCTTGAGCTCCTCGCTACTGCGCAGTCCGCGCGCGGCATACACGCGCCGCAGCACCGGATGCAAATCCGCGCCCAGCGCCTCAGCGCCGCCCGGCACCACGCGCCGCACCACGGTCAGCACGCGGGCCAGCTCTCCCACCAGGGATGCGGCTTGCGCCGCAGCGCAGGCCACCAGCGGCGTAGCGGCGCCGCCTTGAGAGTCACGGCCACATCCCCGGCCAGCAAGGTCGCACGCGCAATCTCGCCGCTGCGCCACTGCTCGAAGGCCGGGCCAATCCACTCGCGCTCCAGGCGCTCGAGCGCGGCGCCGCCAGGATCCGTGCCGAGGCTGCAAACGGCGAGCCATTCGCTGGCGCCCGATTGCCTCTGCCAGTCCGCCGGTGGCCAGCGCGGCGGCAGCGGTTGCAGCGTAAGGCCGCTCACGATGGCAAGACCGTCCATGAACAGATCATTCGCCCATGCTACCGCAGGAGGTTTGCCCTCCGGCAACACGCTCGCAACGCGCACCATTGGAGCGGTTCCTCCTCCCCAGAGCCACAGGCCGCTGACACTCAGCAAGCCGCGCGCCTGGCGCGCGAGATTGATCGGGTGCTCGTACAGCCACATCTCGACTTCCGCGCCAAGCCGGCGAAGCTCACCGGCGGATTCGCCCGCCACGAGCCCGTGGCGCGGATCTCGCCCGGCCCACGCGGCAGGATCGTGGCTGGTCAGCGTACCTACCATCGGCATCGGCGCGCCACTCAGCAACAACTCGCGACGGCCGGTGGCATGCAACGCATAGCCTGAACCTGCGAACGTCCGTGCAAAGTCATGCGCCAGCCCCTGTTGCTCCTCACTCTCGAGCGTCAGTACCCCGGCCGGGTGCACCCGCACCGTATCGAGGCCGGCCACCAGGTGCACCGGAGTCGCCAACCACACCGATCCCGCTCCAGCTGCCTGCGGTGCTGCTGCGGCCGCGATCACGGCAGGCGGAGCACGCTGCACCGTAGGATCATCGCTGTGACGCTGCAGCCAATCGCGCCAGCCATGCTCCATAGGGTGCTTCGCACCACGGGCCAGCCATTGCTCCAGGAGCGGCAGGCGCGGGAGTGAGTCGCGCGCGGCATCGCTTAACGCGGCCGGATACAAATCGGAGAGGACAAGGATGAGCTGCGACACGGTGGTATCGTAACGAGCATGCGCCTGATACTCGACTCCGATCCGCAGATCCTGACCGTTCGCGCCTATGCGCGTGGAGAACTTGACATCGGCGGGCAAAAAGTCCGCGCTCCGTGCATCGTCAGCGCCACTAGGCTGATCACGGATTGGGCGGCCGAATCCGCACAGGCGCTCGACCTTGCCGCCCTCGAGCCGCTCCTGGCTTTGCTCCCGAACGTCATGATCATCGGTGCGGATGGCGCGGAGGTCCCAAACCTGGGCGCACTGCGCCGGGCGCTTGAGAGCCGCGCGGTGGCACTCGAGGTCATGGACCTCGGTGCGGCCTGCCGCACCTACAACGTCCTGGCGCAGGAACGGCGCGAGGTGGTCGCGGGCCTGTTTCCAGGCAGCGCACCTTAAGGCCCTGCACCGGAAGGGCACAGCGCCGGCGACAGTAACGAAACGGGGAAACGTAATTTCCAATCCTGCGACGCCATCGCACGGCCGACGACAAGGTCAGTGAAAGGCAAGGGGCACGATGCGACATCACTCGATGCCGCGCTGAACGGCAATCGAGGCGAAGGGTACATATGGGAGGTTTCGATGTCCGGTGCGCTCAAAGCGCACCGGAAGAAGACACAGGGCGGAAAGATCGCTCAACCAACCAACTATCCGAAGCTGACAGAATCGAATAATTGTCACTGCCTTGTTTTTGTTTTTCGGACTGTTTTTCTTCTTCTTTGGACTAAATCAGCTCTTCCCCTGTTGCCCTGTGTCTTCTCCCCGTGCGTCTTGAAGCACCTTGAAAAACAGCCTGTCGTCATGAACCGACAGTGTGCCGATACTAGTCGCGCGCTTCCGACCTTGACAAGTGGGTTAAAATACTAGCCTATAAATCAATGTTTTATATGTCTTTTCTTGAGTTCTTTCGATGGGATCAGCCAATCCCGCCTACCAGCGGAACAAAGGAAACCGCGCCCAGGACCTGCCGCTCGACCCCCTGTTCCCGGCGCACGATCCTCAGCAGTTGCTGCTTGCCTTCAGGTCCGGCCGGCACGATCAGCCGGCCATTGAGCGCGAGCTGAGCGATCAGCTCTTCTGGAACGACCAGCGGTGCAGCCGCCACGATGATGCCATCGAACGGCGCCTGGGAGCGCCAGCCGACCGAGCCGTCGCCCACCTTGAAGCGCACGTTGCGGACTCCGAGCTCCTTGAGGCGCGCGCGCGCACGCGTCTGCAGACCCTCGATGCGCTCAATGCTGTAGATGCGGTCGACCAGCGGCGCGAGCACCGCAGTCTGGTAACCGCAGCCGGTGCCGACTTCCAGGAGCCGCTCCATGGGCGGGCCCTCGAGCAGCGCCTCGCTCATGCGCGCCACGATGTACGGTTGCGAGATCGTCTGCCCGAAGCCGATGGGCAAAGCGGTGTCCTCGTAGGCGCGGCTGGCGATCGCCTCATCGACAAAAATGTGCCGCGGCAGATTGCGGATGCGATCGAGCACCGTCAGGTTGCTGATGCCCTGATCGCGCAGCCGCTGCACCAGCCGATCGCGGGTGCGAAGCGAGGTCATGCCAATGCCGCTGAAGCGTGGATCGGTCATGCGCTCACTCGCACTAGCCGCGGACCGCATCGCGCAGCGGGACGCTTGATAGCCACTGGCCCAGTTCACTCAGCGCGGAGTGGCGAGTCAGGTCGATGGACAGGGGCGTAACCGAGACCCAGCCCTGGGCGACCGCGTGAAAATCCGTGCCCTCGCCGGCATCGGCCCCGGCGCCCGATGGCCCGACCCAGTACATGCACTCCCCTTTCGGGTTGCGCACTGGGACGGCCGGCTCGGAACGGTGACGAAACCCCAGGCGCGTGGCGCGCATGCCGCGCAGCTCCGTGAGTGGCACATCGGGGACGTTGATGTTGAGGATCAATCGCGGATCGAGCGGTCGCCCGAGCAGCTCTGTGACGATCCGTTGCGCCACCAGCGCACCGGTTTCAAAGTGCCGGCCACTGCCCTGCTGCGTACACAGCGAAACGGCCAGGGTGGGAAGCCCTAGGAACCGGCCCTCGATGGCGGCCGCCACCGTGCCTGAATAGAGCACGTCATCGCCGAGATTCGGCCCGTCGTTGACTCCGCTCACCGCCATGTCGAAATCGAAGTCGAACAATCCCGAGACCGCCAGATGCACGCAGTCGGTGGGGGTGCCGGTGACGAAATGCACGCCGGGCTCCGACTGGGTCACGCGCAGGGGCACATCGAGCGTCAGCGAGTTGCTCGCACCGCTCCGGTTGCGGTCGGGCGCCACCACGGTGACATCCGCCACGCTCGCGAGCGCCGCGCGCAGCCGGGCGATGCCCTTGGCGCGGTAACCATCGTCGTTACTGACCAGAATCCTCATTTTTTGAACGCCCGACCCCCTCAGGACAAAGGCGCGCCAATATACTGAAAGCCTGCGCCCGGAGGAATGCGCATTGAGCGGCAAGGACGAAGAACGCGACATTTTCCGCGAGGCCATGCGCGATGTGCGGCCGCTCGAGGGCAAGGCGCGCGTGGCCCCCGCGCGGCGCGCGCCCCCTCCCCGGGCGCGCCAGTCCCGGGCCGAACGGATCGCGGTGCTGCGCGAGAGCCTGGAGTCCCCAGCCGCCGAGCTTGACATTCAGCCGGGCGACTCGCTCCAGTACCGCCAGGCCGGCGTGCCAGAAACCGTGCTGCGACGCCTGCGGCGCGGCGAGTACCGCATCGATGGCGAGATCGACCTGCACGGCATGCGCCTTGTCGAGGCCAAGCACCGCTTACGCGAGTTCCTGATCGGCGCGCTGGTGCGCCGTTCGCAGTGCCTGAGGATCGTACACGGCAAGGGGCTGCGCTCCGGTCAGCGTGGCCCGGTGATCAAGAACGCGGTGCACGCTCTGCTGCGACGTACCGATGCGGTGCTGGCCTTCACATCCGCAGCGCTCCGAGATGGCGGCACTGGCGCCACCCTGGTGCTGCTGCGCACCGCCGCGCGCCGCTGAGCGCTAGCCCTGATCGATCAGCACTGTGGCCATAGCCGCGAGCCCCTCGTTGCGGCCCACGAAACCCAAGTGCTCGGTGGTGGTGGCCTTGAGGCTCACATCTCCCAGCGACACCTTTAGGAGTGTGGCAATCGAGTGGCGGATCTGTTCTTTCCAGGGCGAGAGCCGCGGCTGCTGGGCCAGGAGCGTCAGGTCCACATTGACGATACGCCAGGAGCGACGCTCCAGCAGCTCGAGCGTAGCGGTCACGAACTGCTGGCTGGGCGCGTTGCGCCAGCGCGGATCGGAGTCCGGAAAGTGCTCACCGATGTCCCCAAGGGCGGCAGCTCCGAGCAGCGCATCCACCAGCGCATGCAGCAGCACGTCTCCGTCCGAGTGAGCGACCACACCGCGACTGTGCGGGATGCGCACGCCCCCCAGCACCACGGCATCGCCGGGGCCGAAGGCGTGCACGTCGATGCCAAATCCCACCCTCATTGGGCCACCTTGGCGGCCGGCACCGCCGCGTGACGCGTTGAAAGGATAGCCATCGCCACCGCCAGATCCTCAGGCTCGGTGATCTTAGGGTTGCTGTCCTTAACGGCGATCAGCAGCGGGTGCCCGCCCTGCCATTCAACGGCCTGGGCCTCATCGGTGGGCTCCTTTCCCGATTCGATGGCGCTCTGCAATGCCTGGCAGAGCGCTCCGTAGCGGAACATCTGCGGGGTGAGCGCGCGCCACAGCGGCTTGCGATCCACGGTGCAATCGCTCGCCGACTGCGCATCAGCGCGCTTGAGGGTGTCGGACACCGGAGCGGCCAGCAACGCGCCTGCAGGGTGCTGCGCACCGGCTGCGAGCAACCGGTCGCGGTCCTGCTCGCTTAAGCAGGGGCGCGCCGCATCGTGCACCAGCACCCACTCATCGCTCGCGGCGCGGCCTTTGAGCGCCGCCAGTCCCGCCCACACGGAATCACAGCGGCGCTTGCCACCAGCGATCGGAGATACCTTTGGAGCCAGACGCGCGATGAGGCTCTTATCGGTAAGGCCTGCGGCCGAGAGCGCGAGCGCGATGCCCGCGCAACGTGGATCGTCAATGAACAGCTGCAAGGACAGTTCCAGCACGGTGCGGCCGGAGAGCAAGGCGTGCTGTTTGGCCGTGCCAGCGCCAAAGCGCTGACTGGCGCCCGCCGCCGGCATCACCAGCCAGTAACGCACGATGCCGGCCAATCACGCGCTCAAAGGTGCGGGCCTGCGCGCCTTAGTGCACGGCCGCGGTGCGCGCCGCAGGCGTAGCCGCCGCGGGCGCGGGCTGCAGCGGCTCCGACTTGGGCCCGTTGGTGGTCGGCACGGTCGGGGCGATCACGGGCGCCTCGGCGGGACCGACCTGGAAGAAGGTTTCGTTGGTTGCGACCATGCCCAGATCCGAGCGGGCGCGCTCCTCGAGCGCGCTGTAGCCCTGCTTGAGGTCGCGTACTTCGGCTGCCAGCTGACGATTGCGGGCTGAGAGGCGTTCGTTGTCGTTTTGCTGTCCGGTCACTGCCGCGCGCAGGCGCCACACTTCGCTCACGCCGTCGGAGGAGAACCAGATACGGTACTGGAGCAGCAACAGCGCTGCGACCAGCGCGGCGGCAAACCACTTCACGGCGCGCTCCTCATAGCCCGATTATAGACGCATCGGAAAGGCATCGCGCCCCGCGTACTTGGCCTTATCGCCCAAGGCCTCCTCGATGCGCAGCAGCTGGTTGTATTTGGCGACCCTGTCGGAGCGCGACATCGAGCCGGTCTTGATCTGCGTGGCGGCCGTGGCCACGGCGATGTCGGCGATCGTGCAATCCTCGGTCTCGCCCGAGCGGTGCGAGACCACCGCCGCGTAGTGCGACTGGTCGGCCATGTCGATGGCCGCCAGGGTCTCGGTCAGCGTGCCGATCTGGTTAGGCTTGATCAGGATCGCATTGGCGATGCCGCGCGAGATGCCCTCGGAGAGGATCTTGGTGTTGGTGACGAACAGGTCATCGCCGACCAGCTGCAGCTTGCGGCCGAGTTCGGCGGTCAGGTGCGACCAGCCGGCCCAGTCCGATTCGCCCATACCATCCTCGATCGTGATGATCGGGTAGCGCGAGGCCAGTCCCGCCAGGTAGCGCGTGAATTCGGCCGATGAAAAACTGCGGTGCTCGGCCGCGAATTCGTACTTGCCGTCTCGGAAGAACTCGGAGCTGGCCACATCAAGGCCCAGGTAGATGTCCTTGCCGGGCTTGTAGCCAGCCTGCTCGACCGCCTCGAGAATGGTCTGGAGCGCGGCCTCGTTGGAGGGCAGGTCGGGCGCGAATCCGCCCTCATCGCCCACCGCGGTGCTCAGGCCCTTCTCGTTCAGGATGCGCTTGAGCGTGTGGAACACTTCCGCGCCGTAGCGCAGCGCTTCGCGGAGCGAAGGCGCGCCAACCGGCAGAATCATGAATTCCTGGATGTCGAGGCTGTTGTTGGCGTGCGCCCCGCCGTTGATGATGTTCATCATCGGCACCGGCAGCACCGGCGCGCGCTTGCCCCCGAGGTACTTATACAGCGCCACGCCCGCATCACGCGCGGCCGCGTGCGCGTTGGCGAGCGAGATCGCCAGCAAGGCGTTCGCGCCCAGTCGGCTCTTGGTCTCGGTCCCATCCAGCTCGATCATGCAGGCATCAAGGCCCGCCTGATCCTGCGCCTCGCGCCCCAGCAGTGCGCTGCGCAGCACGGTATTGACGTTCTTGATGGCCTTGAGCACGCCCTTGCCCTGGTAGCGCCGCTTGTCGCCATCGCGAAGCTCAACCGCTTCGCGCGTGCCGGTGGAGGCGCCCGAGGGCACGGCCGCGCGCCCCTGCGCGCCGCTTGCGAGCGTGACCTCCACTTCGACCGTCGGGTTGCCGCGCGAGTCGATGATCTCGCGCCCGTGGATTTCGGCAATTCGGGTCACAGCGTGTCTTCCTCGAAGGATCGCGACTTGGCGGTGCGGTCCAGTTCCTTGAGCGTCGCCAACAGGCTCGCCATGTGTCCCAGCGGCCAGGCATTGGGCCCGTCCGAGAGCGCGCTTTCCGGCCGCGGATGGGTTTCCATGAATATCCCGGCCACCCCGGCGGCAACCGCGGCGCGCGCCAGCACCGGCACGAACTCGCGCTGCCCGCCCGAGACCCCGGAGCCAGCTCCAGGCAACTGCACCGAATGGGTCGCATCGAAGACCACTGGGCAGCCGGTGCGGCGCATGATGGCCAGGGAACGCATGTCGGTGATCAAATTGTTGTAGCCAAAACTGAAGCCGCGCTCGCAGACCATGATGGACTCATTCCCGGTCGAGCGCGCCTTGTCGACCACCTGCTGCATTTCCCAGGGCGAGAGGAACTGGCCCTTCTTAATGTTGACCGGCCGCCCGGCCGCGGCCACTCGCAGGATGAAATTGGTCTGCCGGCACAAGAACGCCGGGGTCTGCAGCACATCCACGACGCTGGCGACTTCCTCGATCGGCGTGTCTTCGTGCACGTCGGTCAGTACCGGCACCTTAAACTGCTTGCGCACCTCGGCGAGGATCTTGAGTCCCGACTCGAGCCCGGGCCCGCGGAAGCTGCTGCCGGAGGAACGGTTGGCCTTGTCGAAAGAGGCCTTGAACACATAGGGCATGCCCAGTGCCGCGGTCAGCTCGCACATCTTGCCGGCCACTTCCTGCACCAGGGCGGCCGACTCGATGACGCAGGGTCCGGCAATCAGGAACAGCGGACAGTCGATGCCAACTCGGAAACGGTCAAGCTTCATGCGCTCGCGGCCGCCGGAAGCTGCGCCGCCCGGCAGGCACGCGCGGCACGCACGAAGCCGGTAAACAGCGCGTGCCCATCGCGCGGCGTGGAGGTGAACTCGGGGTGAAACTGGGTCGCCACGAACCAGGGGTGGGACGGATACTCGATGATCTCCACCAGGCCGTCGTGCGAAAACCCTGAAAACACCAGTCCCGAGGCGCGGTACTGCTCAAGAAAGCGGTTGTTGAACTCGTAGCGATGGCGGTGGCGCTCCATGATCTCCTCGCGCCCATAGAGCTCGCGCGCCACGGTGGATGTTCCCAACCGCACTTGCTGCGCACCCAGGCGCATGCTGCCCCCGAGTCCGGAAGTCTCGCTGCGCAGCTGCTGGCCGTGCATCTGGTCCTGCCATTCGGTGATCAGACCGATCACGGGATTGGCGGTTGTGCGGTCAAACTCGGTGCTGTGGGCGCCTTGCAGTCCTACCACGTGCCGGCCGAACTCGATAATCGCCAGCTGCATCCCCAGGCAGATCCCCAGGTACGGTACGCGCTGCTCGCGCGCGTAGCGGATGGCCTGGATCTTGCCCTCGATACCGCGCTCGCCAAAGCCCCCGGGCACCAGGATCGCGTCCATACCGGCCAGCGCGCCGACGCCGTTGCGTTCGATATCCGTGGATTCCACGTAGTGCACGCGCACCCGCGTGCGAGTCTTCAGACCCGCGTGCATCAGCGCCTCATTGAGCGAGATGTAGGAATCGCGGATCTGCACGTACTTGCCCACCATGGCGATGTCGGTCTGGCCGTCAGTGTTGACGCGCGCGTTCACGACCTGGCGCCACTCGCTGAGGTCGGCGGGCGGTGCCTCGAGGCGCAGCTTGTCGACGACGATGTCATCGAGCGCCTGCTCGTGCAGCAACAGCGGAATCTTGTAGATATCGTCGGCATCGACCGCCGAGATCACCGCGCGCTCCTCGACGTTCGTGAACAATGCGATCTTGCGGCGCTGCTCGTCTGGGAGCATGGTCACGCTGCGGCACAGCAGCACGTCGGGCTGAATGCCGATCGAGCGCAATTCCTTGACCGAGTGCTGCGTGGGCTTGGTCTTGATCTCGTGCGAGCCGCCAACCACTGGCACCAGCGTTAGGTGCATATAGACGATGTGGTTGCGCCCCAGTTCCACGCCCATTTGCCGGATCGCCTCGATAAACGGGAGCGATTCGATGTCGCCGACCGTGCCGCCGATCTCCACCATGCAAACGTCCGCGTCACCGGCGCCCAAGCGGATGCTGCGCTTGATCTCATCGGTGATATGCGGAATCACCTGCACGGTCGCGCCCAGGTAATCGCCGCGCCGCTCCTTGGCGATCACGCGCTCGTAGATGCGCCCGGTCGTAAAATTGCTGTGGCGCCCGGTGGTGGTGCGCACAAAGCGCTCGTAATGGCCGAGGTCCAGGTCGGTCTCGGTGCCATCGGCCGTGACAAACACTTCGCCGTGCTGGAACGGGCTCATCGTGCCCGGATCCACGTTGATATAGGGGTCGAGCTTGACCATCGATACGCGCAGGCCGCGCGCTTCGAGGATGGCGCCGAGTGAGGCGGCCGCTATGCCCTTCCCCAACGAGGAAACCACGCCGCCAGTGACGAATACGAATCGGGTCATCGAGGGATTCCGCCGTAACTGCTGTCAGCGGTTCCGTTGCGGAACCAAGTACCTGACGACGGGATGACAGACTAACAAATTAGCGCGGCTCCCTCAAATTCTCACCCCGGATTCCCCCGTTCGCCAGCGCAGGCGGCAGCGTTTGACAGTGCGCGCGCCGTGCGCCGCGCTGCACTCAGGTGCGCGCCACCAGTCCCCGACCGCCAGCAGGCGCCGTCCCGCATAGATCAGCGGCACGCGCGCGCGCTCCCAGGGCGGCAGCGGACCCTCCTGCAGGGCGCGTTTGAGCGTGCGCCCGCCAGGCAGCCCGGCAACGCTGCCATCGGCACGCCGGAAGGCGACCGTCAGGCGCGCAGGGAGCGACGCGCTTCGCAGCTCACCGTTCGGGTCCTCTATGAGCTCCAGCGACCCACCGCCGGGTAGTTCCACCCGCGGCGCACGCCGCCAGTTCCAACTCACCGGCTTAGACGCGCGCCCCGCTTCCGATCCTGTCTCGGGCCGTGTGGCGTACAGTAGATCACCATGCCGGCGCAGCACGCCGCCGGGCCAGCGAACCTGCGGCAGCGCGTCGTGGCGCGCCTCGAGCATGGGTCCGGCGATTTCCCGCAGCCGTCGTGCATCGGGCATGCCCAGCCCGCGCAGCCCCAGCCAGTAGCGCAGCGCGTTACGCCGGTCCGCATCGCTGAGCCGGCGAATTACGCTCACGCTCAGTGCCACCCCGTCCTGCGCCCCTGCCAGCTGCGATGCCGCCCGCAGCATCAGCAGCTCCTGCGCTTCTGCGGCCAGTCCGGCCGTGCGGCTGACGGCCGCCTCGAGGCCCGGCCAGCGCTCACGCAGCAACGGCAGGATCCGCCGGCGCAGAAAGTTGCGATCGAAGCGCTCATCGGCATTGCTCGGATCCTCGCTCCACTGAGTTCGGCGCGCTCGCAGGTAATCAAAGAGCCGTGCGCGGGGAACGTGGAGCAATGGTCGCAGCGTCACGCCCGAGCGCGCAGGCATCGCAGCCAGACCTGCGATCCCCGCCCCGCGCAGGAGCTGCAGCAGCAACGACTCGGCCTGATCTTCCTGGTGATGCGCGAGCAGCAGCCACTCGCCCGATTGAAGATCGCGGCGCAATGCGTCGTACCGGTGTGTGCGCGCCGCCGCCTCGACGGACTCGCCCCGCCCCGCGCGTACCGGGGCGTTGATAACGCGGCAGGGAACCTTGAGCGAACGCGCCGCCCGGCGGGCGCTGCGGGCCATGGAGCCGGCGGCAGGTTGCAGATGGTGATTGATATGGATCGCGCGTACATGGCAGCGGTAGCGCGCACGCAGCGCCGCGCAAGCGCACAGCAGCGCGGTGGAATCCAGCCCGCCTGAAAATGCGACGCACAACCGCATGCCGCGCACGGGACCTGCGAGTTCGCGGAGCCGGCGGGCCAGGAACAGGGCTGAGAAGGCGGATCGCGAGCCTGGCGCGCCCGAAGCCGGCGCGGTGCGCCGCGTCACGGCGGGCTCTCGGAATACACTCCAAAGGCGGCCAGGCGCGCATCGCGCCGGGCCACCAGTTCGTCAGTCGGGATCGCCTCCAGGTCCAGCAGCGCACGCTGCATGGCCGCGCCTAACGTGGCCGCCATCGCCGGCGGGTCGCGGTGCGCTCCGCCCAGCGGCTCCTTGAGCACCTCATCGACCAGCCCCAGATCCTTGAGCCGCGCCGCGGTGAGGTTGAGGGCCTCGGCCGCCACTTCTTTCTTGTCGGCGCTCTTCCACAGGATCGAGGCGCAGCCTTCCGGGGAAATGACCGAGTAGGTCGAGTACTGCAGCATCAGCAGCCGATCGCATACGCCGATGGCCAGCGCGCCGCCCGAGCCGCCCTCGCCGATCACGACACTCACGATCGGCACGCGCAGTGTCGCCATCTCGAACAGATTGCGCGCGATGGCCTCGCTCTGGTTGCGCTCTTCCGAGCCCACGCCCGGATAGGCGCCCGGCGTATCGATCAGCGTGACGATGGGCAGAGCGAACTTTTCGGCCATCTTCATCAGCCGCAGCGACTTGCGGTAGCCCTCGGGCTTGGGCATCCCGTAGTTGCGACGCACCCGCTCCTTGGTATCGCGGCCCTTCTGGTGGCCGATGACCATGATCGGACGGCCCTCGAGACGGGCCGGCCCGCCCACGATAGCCAGATCATCCGCGTACATGCGATCGCCGTGCAACTCCTGGAAGTCAGTGCAGATGGCCGCGATGTAATCGAGCGCATAGGGGCGCTGCGGATGGCGCGCGAGCTGGGTGATCTGCCAGGGCGTCAGGTTGGCGAAGATCGAGCGCGTGAGCTGCTGGCTCTTGGCACGGAGCTTGCCGACCTCGTCGGCCACTTTGACCGATTCATCGGCGCCTAGGTGCCCGAGCTCCTCGAGCTTGGCCTCAAGCTCGGCAATCGGCTGCTCAAAGTCGAGGAAATTGACGGCCATGGCTCTAGGTCAATGCGCACGCTTCGCGCTTGCGCATCAGCTCATGGGCCGACAGGTTCGGGGACGCCGTGTCACACATCGAGCGCAAGCCTACGTTCCATCGCGTTGCGCCGCAACCTGCCCCGCCCTTTAGGCCGAGGCGGCCGAACTGGCGCCGGCGGTAAGCCCATAGGCGAAGCGCACCTCGCCAAAGCGTGCCTCCAGCCGCTCGGTGAGGCGTGCCGTGGCGTGCACTTTCCACTCATCGCCCAGCGTGAGCAGCCCCTGAGCTTCTGGCCCCGTGTAGCGCACCACCACCGCGCACTCACCGCCGAGCGACTGCGAAAGCACCTCGCTGAGCACCCGCAGCAGCTCGGATGGATCGCCGGCCTGCGGCCAATCGATCAGCAGGCGGCGCGCGCGCTGCTCGCGCACGCTCGCCAGTGACTGGATGGTGCGCGCCTGCAGCCGCCAGGCGTCGCTGTAGTCATCGAACCTCAGGCTTCCCTCCACGAGCACCATCGCGTCCTTGACCAGTAGCTCCCGGTAGCGATGGAAGATTTCCTCGCTCAGGCTCACCTCGATGCGTCCGCTCCGATCATCGAGCACCAGGCTGGCGCGCTGGCGGCGGCGACGGATCTCCAGGATCAGTCCAGCGGCACTGACCTTGCGCGCCTCGCTCCAGCGCTCCTCGGCGCCGGCGGGGCGGGCTTCGCCGGCCAGATCGCGGATGCGCGCACCGACCAGCTGCGCCAGATCACGCTCATAGCGCGCGATGGGGTGCCCCGTCAGGTACAGGCCCAAGGTTTCGCGCTCACCGGCCAGCCGCTGGGCATCGGTCCAGACAGGCTCGGTTGCCGCCGGACGCACGGCGCTGCGCCCGCCCGGTTGCGGCAGCCCGAAGAGGTCATCCTGGCCGGCCTCGACGGTGCGGGCAGTCTGCTCGCCGGCCTGCATGGCGACCGCCAGGCGCTCCATGAGAGCTGCTCTGTTGGCACCCAGCGAGTCGCAGCTGCCCGAGCGGATCAGCGCCTCAAGCACGCGGCGATTGACGCGTGCGAGGTCCACGCGGTGGCACAAATCCTCGAGGCTCTGGTAAGCACCACGCGCCTCGCGCTCTTCGACCACGGCATCTACCGCACCGCGCCCCACGCCCTTGATGGCGCCAAGTCCATAGCGGATGGTGGCGGCATCGGCCACGGCGAAGGCGTGCGTCGAGGTGTTGACGTCCGGGGGCAGCACCTTCACCCCGATCAGCGCGCAGTCATCGATCAGCGTGACGATCTTGTCGGTTCGATCCATGTCGGCCGAGAGCACCGCGGCCATGAAGGCAGCCGGATAGTGCGCCTTGAGATAGGCCGTCTGGTAGGCCAGCAGCGCGTACGCGGCCGAGTGCGACTTGTTAAAGCCGTAGCCGGCAAACTTCTCCATCAGATCGAAGATGTACTTGGCGCGTGAAAGCGGCACGTTGCGCGCCACCGCGCCGCTGATGAATACATCGCGCTGCTGGGCCATCTCCTCGGCCTTCTTCTTGCCCATCGCGCGCCGCAGCAGGTCCGCACCGCCGAGCGTGTAGCCGGCGAGGATCTGCGCGATCTGCATGACCTGTTCCTGGTAAAGGATCACCCCGTAGGTCGAAGTCAGCACCGAACGCAGGTCCGGATGCAGATAGTCGATCGGCTCGCTGCGCTTGTGCTTGCGGGCGATGAAGTCCTCGACCATGCCCGATTGCAGCGGTCCCGGGCGGAACAGCGCCACCAGCGCGATGATGTCCTCGAAGCAATCGGGCTGGAGCCGGCGGATCAGGTCCTTCATGCCGAGGGATTCGAGCTGGAACACGGCGGTGGTGCGTCCGCTCTTGAGCAGTGTAAAGGTGGCGGCATCGTCCATCGGCAGGCGCACCAGCTCCAGCGCAGGCTCACCCGCCTGCGTGCGCTCGACATTGATGTTCTGGATGGCCCAGTCGAGCACGGTCAGGGTGCGCAGCCCCAGAAAGTCGAACTTGACCAGGCCGGCCGCCTCGACGTCGTCCTTGTCAAATTGCGTGACCACGTGCGTGCCGCCGGGCTCGCAATAGAGCGGCGCGAAATCCGTGAGTACGGATGGCGCTATGACCACCCCGCCCGCGTGCTTGCCGGCATTGCGCGTCAGGCCCTCGAGCGAGCGAGCCATGTCGAGGAGCGCGCGCACCTCCTCGTCCTCAGCGTACAGGCGCTTGAGCTCGGGCTCGCGCTCGAGCGCCTTGTCGAGGGTCATCTCCAGTTCGAAGGGCACCAGCTTGGCGATGCGATCGACCATGTCGTAGGGGTGCCCGAACACCCGGCCCACATCGCGCACTACCGCCTTGGCCGCCAGCGTGCCGTAGGTGATGATCTGCGAGACTCGCTCCGCGCCGTACTTCGCGGACACATAGTCGATGACCCGATCGCGCCCCACCATGCAAAAGTCGATGTCGAAGTCGGGCATCGACACGCGCTCAGGATTGAGGAAGCGCTCGAACAGCAAGTCGTAGCGCAGCGGGTCGATCGCGGTGATGCCCAGCGCATAAGCCACCAGCGAGCCCGCACCGGAACCGCGCCCGGGTCCGACCGGCACGCCGTTGCTTCGCGCCCAGTCGATAAAATCAGCCACGATCAGAAAGTAGCTCGCAAATCCCATGGTGCAGATCACGGCCAGTTCCTGATCCAGCCGCGCGGCGTAGGCTTCAGCATCGGACCCGCCAGGACCGATCGATAACGCCTTGAGCCCATGGTGCGCGGCCAGCTGCAGGTATTTTTCCGGCGTGGAGCCCTCGGGAACCGGGAACACCGGCAAGCGCGCCTCGCCAAGCTTGAGCACCAGGCTGCAGCGGCGTGCGATCTCGACGCTGTTGGTAACGGCCGCCGGCGCATCGGCGAACAGCTCGCGCATCTGCTCGGGCGAGCGCAGGAACTGCTGGTTTGTGTAGCGGCGCGGCCGGGCCGGATCGGCGAGCAGGCTCCCCTCGTGGATGCACACGCGCGCCTCGTGCGCCTCGAAGTCCGAGGCGTGCAGGAAGCGCACGTCATTCGTGGCCACCGGCGCGACGCCCTCGGCTGCTGCGAGCGCGAGGGCCGCGGGCACATACGCATCCTCGCCCTGAGCGCCGACGCGCTGCAGCTCCAGGTAATAGCGGTCCTCGAACAGCTCGACCCACGCGATGAGTGCCTGGCGCGCCTGCTCGGTGCGGCCCTGCACCAGCGCGCGCCCGACATCGCCGTGCTGCGCCCCGGAAAGCGCGATCAGGCCGGAGGTGGTGGCGCGCGTCAGCCAGGCGCGATCGATCAGCGGCACGCCCTTGACCTGACCTTCGAGCCAGGCGCGCGAGACTAAGCGGGTGAGATTGCGGTAGCCGGCCAGGTTCTGGCACAGCAGCGTCAGGCGCGAGGGTCCCTGCGGATCGGTGAGCTCGCGCACGTGCAGGTCGACCCCGACGATCGGCTGCACGCCGCGGGCCAGCGCGGCGCGGTAGAACTTAACCATCGCGAACAGGTTGTACTGATCCGAGATCGCGACCGCGGGCATGCCGGCGGCCGCCACGGCCTCCACCAGCTCTTCGATGCGCACGACGCTATCAACGAGTGAAAACTCGGTGTGCAATCGCAGGTGAATGAAGGTGGCGGTCAAGCGTCGCTGTCCGAGCCCAAGTAATTTTCAGGCCAGACCGATCTTACCGGAGCAAAGCTGCGACGATGAATCGGCGTGGGCCCCAGGCGCGCCAGCGCCGCCAAATGCCCATCGGTGGCATAGCCGCGGTGCTGCGAGAAGCCGAAGCCCGGATACTTCAGATCCAGTTCATCCATGAGCGCGTCGCGCCAGGTCTTGGCGATGATCGATGCGGCGCTGATCGCGGGCACCAGATCGTCCCCGCCGATGCGGGTTTCGATTCGGCAATCTTCAAACAGATCAGTAACGTGCGGCGCCTGATTACCGTCAATTATGATGCCGGTCGGCCGCACCTTGAGCTGCTGCAGCGCACGGCGCATCGCCAATAGCGTCGCCTGCAGGATATTGATGGCGTCGATTTCCTCAACCTGCGCAAAACCTATGGCAAAGTCCAGCGCGCGCTCCCGGATGAGCAGCGCCAGCTGCTCGCGGCGTTGCGGCGTCAGTTTCTTCGAATCGCGCAGGCCCCGGATCGGCCGGCGAGGATTGAGCACCACCGCGGCGGCCACCACGGGGCCCGCCAGCGGACCGCGCCCCGCCTCGTCCACGCCGGCGATTACCCAGGTGCTCACGCCGGTGAGCCCAAGAGTTCGAGCACCGCCCGGGCGGCCAGTACCGCCCCACCCTGTCGCAGGCTCTCGTGTATGGCGCGAAACTTGACTTCCAGCTGGGCGCGCCGCGGACGGTCGATGAGTTGTGCTTGCACCGCCGCGGCCAGCTTTGGAGCGCTCACCTGTTCCTGCAGGAATTCGGGCACCAGCGGTTCGCCAGCCAGCAGGTTCGGTAGGGAGATCTGGGGCAGCTTCATCATCCGCAGCGCGCGCAGCATGAACGCGGTCAGCGGGCTGACGCGGTAGGCCACCACCATGGGGCAGCCGCACAGTAGGGCCTCGAGCGATGCGGTGCCGGAAGCCACCAAGGCCACATCCGCCGCCTGCAACGCCAGTCGCGCCTGGCCATCGAGCATGCGCACGCGGCTGGCCGCGCCTGCGGCACGCCTCAGCTCCCGCTCGAATACTCCCCAGAGCGAGCGCGTGGCGATGGGTGCGAGAAACTGCGCCTGCGGCAGCGCCTCGCCCAGTATGCCGGCGGCGGCCAGAAAATCCGGCGCCAGGCGGGCCACCTCACCATGCCGGCTTCCAGGCAGCAGGGCCACGATGGGAGCATCTACGCTCAAGGAGAGCGCGGCGCGCGCAGCGTTACGATCGATCGACAGCGGAATCTGATCGGCCAGCGGATGGCCGACGAATTCCGCGCGCACCGCATGCTCAGCGTAAAAGGCCGGCTCGAAGGGCAGCAGGCAGAGCACCAGGTCGCAATCCTGCGCAATGCGGCTGACCCGCCCCTGCCGCCACGCCCACACCTGCGGGCTGACGTACTGCACCGTCTTGATGCCCAGCGCGTGGAGCTGCCGCGCCAGACCCAGATTGAATTCGGGAGCATCGACGCCGATGAAAACATGAGGTCGCCAGGCCGTAAACTCACGCCGCAGGCAGGCCCGCAACCGCAACAGCCGCGGCAGGTGCGAGAGCACCTCGGCCAGTCCCATGACCGCGAGCTCACTGGCCGGGGCCAGCATCTGGCAGCCGGCCGCCTGCATCAGCGGGCCGCAGACACCGCGCACTTCGATATCGGGGCAACTCGCGCGCAGCGCGGCGATCAAAGGGGCGCCGAGCTGATCGCCGGAAGTCTCGCCCGCCACGATCGCCACCCGGTATGCCCCGGTTGTCACCTTCAGCGGATCAGGCTGCGCTTCGATGCGGCAATGAATTCAAGCAGCGGGCGAAGTTCGGGCTGCGTTTCCGCCAGCGCGGTGATTTCCTGGACGGCCGCATCCAGCGGCAGCTCGCGCCGATACAGGATGCGGAAAGCTTCGCGAATGTTGCGGATCTGCGCGGCATTGAAATCGCGCCGCTTCAGGCCCTCACTGTTGACCGAGTGCGGCGTCGCGGGCTGCCCAACGGCCATGACGTACGGGGGCACATCGCGCGTGACGGCCGTGTTGTTGGCGATAAAGGCGTGCGCACCGACCTTGCAGAACTGATGCACGCCGGAGTAGCCGGCCATGATGACCCAATCGCCCAGTTCCACATGTCCGCTGAGCGCGGAGTAATTGGCCATGACGATGCGGCTGCCGATGTGGCAATCGTGCGCGATGTGCGTGTAGGCCATCAGCAGATTGTCATTACCGACCCGCGTGACCGCTTCGCCGTCGGCCGTGCCGCGATTGACCGTGCAGCACTCACGGAACACGTTGCGATCGCCGATCTCAAGGCGCGTGGGCTCGCCCTTGTACTTCAGGTCCTGCGGCGCATCGCCGATCGAGGCAAACTGGAAAATGACATTGTCCGTGCCGATCGTGGTCGGACCGTTGATCACCGCGTGCGCGGCCACGCGCGTACGCGCGCCAATGCGCACGTTCGGCCCGATGACCGCGTACGGTCCCACGGTGACATCCGCCGCCAGCTCCGCCTGCGGCGAGACCAAGGCGCGCGCGTCGATCACGAGGCGCGCCCGCCCCCGGGCTCCCAGGCCGGATTAATTATGGTTCCCGGTGCCAGCATGAGCTCCGCGGTGGCCGCCTCGGCATCGCCGACAGTGGCGACGGTGGCCATCTTCCAGATGCCGCGCAGCGTGCGCTCGAGGGTGGCGCTGAGCGTGAGCTGATCGCCCGGCTCGACCGGCCGGCGGAATCGCGCCTTGTCGATGCCGACGAAATAGAACACCGTCTTGTCATCCGGAAAGGCTTCCGCGGTGACGAAAGTCAGAATGCCCGCGGCTTGCGCCAGAGCCTCGATGATGATGACTCCGGGCATCACGGGGCGCTGCGGAAAGTGGCCCATGAAGAAGGGTTCGTTGATGGTGACATTCTTCAGTGCGCGGATGCTCTTGCCGGGCACGATGTCCAGCACCCGGTCAACCAGCAGAAATGGGTAGCGGTGCGGGAGCCGCTTCATGACCGCATGAATGTCGAGCGGAGGCGGAGAATTCATCAGTCTTGATCCTGCTGTTGTGGTTCGTTATTGCCGCGTTCCAGCCGCCGGACGCGCTCGGCGAGGGCATCGAGGCGTTTGAAGCGGCCCACCAGGCGCCGCCACACCGCCGCAGGACTCACCGGAATCACGCCCGAATACACTCCAGGGGTGTTAAGCGAATGAGTCACGTTGGAACTGCCGGTCACCACCGCATCATCGCAGATGTTCAGGTGGCCAGCGACCATGACCGCGCCGCCGATTATGCAACGGGAGCCGATCCGGGTACTGCCGGAAATCCCGGTGCAGGCGGCGATCACCGTGTGCGCGCCGATCTGCACGCCGTGGCCGACCTGGATCTGATTGTCGAGCTTGGTGCCCTCGCCAATCACGGTGTCCTCAATCGCGCCACGATCAACAGTCGTGTTGGCGCCGATTTCGACGTCATTGCCGATCCGCACCCGGCCAATCTGGGGCACTTTGGTCCAACCGGCCCCGTCGCGCGCAAAGCCAAAGCCGTCAGCGCCGATCACGACCCCGGGAAACAAGCGCACGCGCTCACCCACCTCGCAGTCCGCCAGGATGCTCACGCGCGGGTGCAGGATGCAGTCGGCACCGACGCTAACGCCGCTCCCGATCGTGCAGCCGGCGCCGATCTGCGCACGTTCGCCGACCCGCGCGCGCGGTCCAATGACCACATACGGGCCGAGGCTGGCGCTGGCGGCCACCTGCGCGGTCGGATCGATGATCGCGGTCGGATGCGCGCCGGCGTTCGGCGCTCCTTCCGAATGCAGGAGCGCTGCGATCCTGGCGTAGGTCGCGTAAGGATTGGAATGCACCAGCACCGCCGTGGTGGCGAGCGGCGCGCTGGCGGCATCGAGCACCACGGCGGTGGCGCGGGTCGAGGCCAGCTGCGAGCGATACTTGGGATTGGCGAGGAAGCTTAAGTCGCCAGGACCCGCGCCCGCGAGCGTAGCCACGCGGCCGACGCGCAGGGCCGGGTCGCCGCGCAACTCACAGCCAAAGCGTACCGCCAGCTCGCTCAACGGCAGATCCATCAGGCCTTCCCCGCGGGCCGCGCGCTTAGGCGCCCTCCGCTACTTGGTCGGTGGCGCCGCAGGCTTGGGTGCCGCTGAGCCGGCGTGGGACTGCAGTCCTGCCAACACCTGCGGGGTGATGTCGAGCGCACTGTTGCTGTAGAGCACACCCTCGGCCAGCACCAGGCCGAACTTCTGCGACAGGGCGTAGCTTTGCACCTCGGCGACGATCGCGCTCTGCAGACGGGACAGCTCCTCGTTCTGGCGCGTATTCACGTCTTCCTGCAGGTCATTGGCTTTCTGCGTGAACTCGCGATTGCCCTCGCGCAGCTCCTTCTCGGCCTTGGCGCGCTGGTCCGCGCTCATGGTCGGAGCATCCTTCTCGTATTTTTCCTGCTTGGCCTTGAGGGCCTGCTGCAAGGCGGCCACTTCGCGCTGCTTGGGCGCAAACTCGTTACGCAGGGTTTCCTGCACGGCCTTGGCCTGCGGTGACTCCTGCAACAGGCGACCCGCGTTGACCACACCGATCTTGATATCGGCCTGCGCCGGCAACACCGCCATGGCACTGACCAGCAACCCTGCGATAGACACTGTCCAAAAACGCTTCACTGTTATGCTCCCGAAAATTTGGCAACCCGTCAAAGGCGCTGCCGGTTGAAAAATCAGTAGGATCCACCAATCGTGAACTGAAAGTACTCGGTACGGTCGGCGAACTGCACCGCGTTGCCGTGTGAGTTATTCAGCGGTATGCCGTAGCTGAACCGGAATATGCCCAGCGACGGCGCCAGCCACTGGACCGCGATGCCGGTCGATCTCTTCAGCTGATCATACGCGAATCTGTACTCCACCGGGGTCTGCAGGTCCCGGCCGACGAATTTGGTGCCGTCCTGCGAAAACACGTTGCCGTAGTCGTAGAACAGGGTGGCCCGGGCGCTGGTCTGCCACTTGACCGGGAGCGGCAGGATCACCTCGGCGCGCGCCACGGTCAGCAGATTGCCGCCGTAGGGATTGCCGTGCGTGTCCACCGGGCCCAGTGAACTTTCATAGAAGCCCCTGACCGTATCCGGCCCGCCGGCATAGAAGCGCTTGTAGGGTGGAATTGCCGTGGTATCGCCGATGGCGGCGCCGTACCCCAGGTTCAGGCTGAGCGCCAGCGTGGTGCGCAGGGGCATGGGGATGTAGCCGATGCCGCTGTAGCTGGCCAGGAAGTACTGGACCGGCCCGACCGGCGCGATGCTCGCTCCGAATGTGTGGCGCTGGCCGCGGTCGGCGAACAGGCCGCGGTTGCGCGAATCGAACAACCAGCCGGTATTGAGCTCGAGAGTGTCAAAGCGGGTGCCGTAGAGCTGCGTGGAACTGGTCACCGCGGTGCCATCGCCAAGCACATTGTTATAGAGCAGCACTTCCTCGTACGGATGTCCGTTTTGCTTCACCCAGTCGACCGCCTGCTGGGCGCTGCTGCCCTGATAGGTCACCAGGTCGTTATGCCCGAGAGTTACACCGGCACTGACTCGCTGGTATTCGGTGATGGGGTATCCGTAATTGAGGCCCATCGAGAAGTTCTCGGACTTGAAACTCGAAGAGGCCGACACGAACTGCGTCGAGGTGCGGTAGGTAAGCGACACGGTGCGCGAGACGCCCTCGATTCCGGCGTACGGGTTGGTGTGCGCGAAGCTGTAAATCTTGTTGTAGGGGCCGGCGTCGACCTGCAGCGCGACGTTGTCGCCCGAACCCATGAAGTCGCTGTCCTGGAAGCTGGCGTTCAGCATGAACTTCTGCGAGGCCGAGTAGCCGATGCCGCCGCTGATCGTGGCGCTCGGGCGTTCCTTGACGTTGAACACCACATCGACCAGGTCCGCGGAGCCCGCGACCGGTGTGGTCTCGAAGTCGACAGTCTCCAGGAACGGCTGCTGCTGCAGGCGCTGCTTGGAGCGTTCCAGCGCCACGTTCGAGAGCAGCGAGCCTTCAAGCTGCCGCAGTTCGCGCCGCAGGGTCTCATCGTTGCTGCGCGCGGCGCCCTTGAAGGAAATGTTGCGTACGTACACGCGGCTGCCCGGATCGATGAACAACGACAGCGACACTTCCTGCTTCTTGTCGTCCACCTGCGGCACCGGTTCCACCTTGGCGAAGTAGAAACCCTCCGCGCCCAGCCGGTTCTTGATCAGCTCCTGAGTCGAGGAAATGGTCTTCTGCGAATAGATCTGGCCGGGCTGCACGAGAATCAGGCGCCGCAACTGCGCCTCGGGCACCACCATGTTGCCGGCCAGCTTTACCTCGGAGATCTTGTAGACCAGCCCCTCGGTGATGTTCACGGTGATGAACATGTTGTTCTTGTCGGGGGCGATCGCCACCTGCACCGAGTCGATGCGCACGTTCGCGTAGCCACGGTCCTGGTAATAAGACTCGATCTTTTCCAGATCGCCCTGCAAGGATTCGCGCGAGTAGCGGTCATCGTCCTTATAGAAGGAGCTCCAGGTGGGCGTCTTCAGCGTCAGGGTCTCGAGAATGTCCTTGGGCTTGAAGGCCTTGTTGCCGACGATGTTGATCTCGCGGATCTTGGCCCGATCGCCTTCCTTGATGTCGATGTTGACGCGCACACGGTTATTGGACAGGTCCTCGACCTTGGCGTCGATGCTGACCGCGTACTTGCCGCGGCTGTAGTACTGGTCGGTCAGGTACTGGGTTACTTCCTCGAGCGTCGAGCGGTTAAAGGTCTTGCCGGCGGCAAGGCCCACGTTGCGCAGCGATTTCTGCAGATCTTCGGTCTTGATGTCCTTGTTGCCCTTGATCTCGACGCTCTCGAGCGATGGGCGCTCCAGGACGGTGATCAGCAAGGTGTTGCCGTCGCGGTTGAGCGCCACGTCGCGGAAGAAGCCCGTGGCGTACAGCGCGCGCAAGGCCTCGCGCAGGCGCTGCGCATTCAGCTGATCGCCGATGTTGACCGGCAGGTAATTAAAGACCGTGCCCTCGGAGATGCGCTGCAGGCCCTCGATCTTGATATCACCAACCGTGAAATCGGAATCCGACGCCTGCTGCGCCAGCGCGGCCACGCTGGCGACAAGCAATACAAACGTCGCGATTACCGCGCGATAACTCATGCGCAAACTGCCGTTAATAAAAGTGAGGGTCAACCAAACTGGCGCGTGATGTCGTTATACAGGGCCAGTCCGAGCAGCAGCACCACCAGCGCGATGCCCACCTGCTGCCCGGCGGCGTGTACGCGCTCGGACAATGGACTGCCCTTCAGCCATTCGATGGTTTGCATGACAACCTGGCCCCCATCGAGGATCGGAATGGGCAGCAGGTTCATGAAACCGAGCGCCAGGCTGATTAGCACTAGGAAGCTCAGAAACGAGGCAATGCCCGCCGAGGCGGAATCGCCCGCCAGTTGCGCGATGGTCAGCGGGCCGCTCAGGTTTTTTACCGAGACCTCACCCGCCAGCATGCGCACCAGCATGCGCGCCTGCAGAACGGTCATGCTCCAGGCCTCGCGACCGGCCTCGAGCAGCGCTCCGATTGGGCCGTAGTGCACATGGCGCAGCATGCCCGGCGGATAGACGGCCGCGTGCGGCTGGGTGACCTGGATTCGCCCGATGCGCACCCCGTCCTGCACCACGCCCGCCACCGCGACGCGCGTGGTTAGGTCCTGCCCGCCGCGCCGGTACTGGAAGGCCAGCGTCTCATCAGGGTGCGCGCGCACCAAAGCCACAAGTGCCAGGAAATTGGGCACCGGCTCGCCGTTGATACTGAGGATCTCATCCCCGGCCTTGAGTCCCGCCTGTGCCGCCGGCCCGTCGGCGCTGACCGTTCCTAGCACCGGTGGGATCGGCAGCTCCTGAAATTTCAGCCCGAGCCCGCCCAGGCCCGCGCCCGGGTCGGACAGTGCGCGGCGCTCGGCCGATGAGCCAAACTGGATCTGCGCCACGCGTTCCTGGCCCGAGGCATCCTTCAAACGCAGGCTCAAGGGGCCGCTGCCCGTCACACCATCCAGGAGCCCAATCCACACTTCGCGCTGGCTGGAAACCGCGCGATTGTTCACGGCCACGATCTCATCACCCGCGCGCACACCGGCCCGCGCCGCCGGCGAGTCCAGGCGCACGGGGCCGAGCATCGGCCGCAGCTCGGTGCTCCCGGATACCAGCAGCATTGCCGTCAGGAGCAGAATTGCGAACAGGAAGTTGGCCGCCGGGCCCGCCAGCAGCACGGCGATGCGCTGCCAATGCGGGCGACGATTGAAGGACCGCGGCAGCTCGTCAGGAGCCACCGGGGCCTCGCGCTCATCGAGCAACTTGACGTAGCCGCCGAGCGGCACGGCCGCCAGCACATATTCGGTCTTATCTGCCCCGCCTAGCCGGGTCCACAACGCTTTGCCGAACCCCACCGAAAAGCGCAGGACCTTGAATCCCAGCCGTCGCGCCACCCAGTAATGGCCGAATTCGTGGACCGTCACCAGGATGCACACCGCGACCACAAAGCCGCCCAGCGACCAGAGCGAAGCTATCATGCGCTGGTCCTGTGGCCCGAGGCACGCTCGGACAGCACCGCGCGCGCGCGTTCGCGCGCCAGGGCGTCAATTCCCAGCACGGCGTTCAGATCACTCATCGGCCCACCAGGCGCGCTCTCCATGACACTGTCAATGACTCCCGGAATATCCCCAAAGTTCAACTGCTTGTCGAGAAACGCCTGCACAGCGATCTCGTCGGCGGCATTGAGCCAAGTGCACGCGAGGCTGCCGGAACGAGCCGCCGCCTCAGCCAGTCCCAGGCACGGAAAGCGCTCTCGATCAGGCGCCCGGAAATCCAGCGTGCCCACCTTGGTCAGATCGAGGAATTCTACACCGGCCGAGATGCGCGCGGGCCAAGCCAGACCCTGGGCGATGGGCGTGCGCATGTCGGGCGCGCCCATCTGCGCCAGGACGGAGCCGTCCAGGTATTCGACCAGCGAGTGGATGATGCTTTGCGGATGAA
>Ga0157376_10000401_pt1 | contig 28141 bp, 29 predicted proteins | sample M45metaG_FD_121801 | JGI IMG/M metagenome (GOLD analysis project Ga0157376, IMG submission 121801) | Miscanthus rhizosphere microbial communities from Kellogg Biological Station, Michigan, USA - M4-5 metaG | ecosystem: Host-associated > Plants > Roots > Rhizosphere > Soil | place: USA: Michigan...
GAACGGTGCCATGGATTATCTCGTCATCGACAAAGAAGGTGAATCGGTGATGGCGGACTTCTTTGCCAAGATCGATACCACCATCATGGGCCGCAAGACCGCCGTAGGCATGGTGAAAATGCGCAAGAGTGGCGAGATTCCCGACACGCCGGGCATCACCAACTACGTAGTTTCTCGACGATGGAAGCCGGGCAAACGCGAGGGATTCGAAGTTGTGAGTGGATCGCTGACCGCCTTTGTGAAAAAGCTGAAACGCCGCCCGGGGAAAGACATCTATCTCGGCGGAGGGGGCGAAATGGCGCGCAGCTTCCTGCAGGAAGATTTGGTGGACGAACTTTTTATCGGCCTTGGTCCGATACTATTGGGCGATGGCATCCCCGGATTCCCCGGCAAGTTCCCGCAGCGCGACTTCAGGCTCACAGAATGCAAGTCATACTCGAATGGATCGGTCGCGCTGCGCTACGAACGCTTACGGCCTGACACAGATAGATGATCCGGCCTAACGCGCGAACGCGGAGTGGCGCGATGTCTTGGTGCCGCCTCTCGAGAGAGGTCGAATCGCTGAGGCATAGTTTTGATTTCTCTCAAATTCCTCCCTATAATCTGCCCGCAAATGCGGAAAAATGTCGGTACATGTTTTATTTTTGGGTCTTTAGTGTTGGCTGCATTGGTCAGCGGCGATTACTGTGCGGGCAAAGAAGATTCGATCAGCCCCGAATTCCTCATCGCTCAGGCGCGTAAGTTAGAGGAGTTATGGACCGACGGTACACCGCCCATTACAATCCGGACCGAAATTCAGGTATCAGATGCCCAGGGCAAAGTAACGCCAGGACAATACGTTGCGACTTGGCAATCATCATCCCGCTGGAGGGAAGAACTCGAAATCGCAAATTACAAGCGGATTCGGGTGCACGATGCAAAAGGCTATTGGCAGCAAAGCTCACTCGGCATTCAACCCGAAATCATCTTTCAACTTGATTCACTGTTGGACTTAAGGACTGTCCTCAAGGTTGGAGCGAAGCAAGTCTTGGGTAAGGTGAAAAGCCACGACAAAAATGGAGTTCGGCAGAAGTGTACTGAGGTAAAGAGGGCGTCAGGAACCGAGCGTATTCTGTGTTTTGATGAGGCCACTGGCAATCTGCTTACGGTTGAATATCCAAGGTCCGAGAATCAGAACCCGCCAGATATTTCTCGGATTGAGTACGGTGAATTCAATAAACTCGGTGACAAACGCATCCCTCATGAAGTCCGTGCTTTCAGAGACCGAACAGTGGTTGTTACGGCAAAGGTTCTGGACGTGACGCCAATCACCGAAGGTAATCCTGCGCTATTCCTTACGCCGACAAATGCAGAGTTTTGGCCACAGTGCGTTGATATGCGGAATCCAGAGTTGGTAAACCCCGTTCAGCCGAAATACCCGACCAGTGCTCGTTCCAATGGAGAACAAGGAAGAGTAGCGTTTTACGCAGTAATTGAATCTGACGGCACGCTCTCTCACCTGACAATCATTCGGCGGGCAACTCCTACGCTCGAATCTGCCGCGGCGGAAGCCATTCGCCAGTGGCGCTACAAACCTGCCGCATGTGGCTCGACACCAATTCGCATAGAAACTTCGATACCTGTGGATTTCTGGCTCCAGCATTAGTTGAAGGTCGCACACGCCTTACCGGGCAAGTCCTACTGTCCGGCATTGCAACCCCATCTTGTTTTTCATAGCTGCCAAAAGGCTGACTATTTTCTTTACATCTTGTGCTGCTCCTGGCTGCCTGCGCGTTCGGCATGGCCCAGATGGGCACAGTCTTCTTGTTGCTCCGGAGTGATTGAAGTGGGGGTTTCACCGGCTGGCACGGAATTGCATCGCATCGTAAGCTCGAATCCGGGCGCTGAGAAGATGAACGTCAGGCTGATGGGTTCAGAGCCGATATTCTTCAAACTTATCCAGGTCTTCGCCGGGATAAACACAAGGCCGCCAGCATGGAGATCGCGCTCCTGATCGCCGAGCCAAACATGAGCTTTGCCGCTGTGAATCAGAACGATTTCATCCTGGACCACGTGCCGGTGCTTCGGTATACCCGCCCCAGGGGCAATGTCCTCGATACCAGCGACGAGATGCTCAGAGCCGTTGTTTTTTGGGCTGACCTTTAGCGTGAATTGCGAGGAAGCGGAAGCGCTGTTGTCGGTGTGAATCCGTCGAGTCCGCAGTTCGCCTTCATTCTTTTCCAATAAAAGCGGCTTGGCGTTTGCTTCTGCCTCCGGCCCTGCGATGGGCTGATTCGTCTGAGAAAACCCAAAGAGACCAACCATCATCAGCAGTGCCGTCGGAAACACACAACAGATTACTTTTGACTTCACGTTATCACCTCGCTGCGTAGTCTAGTGAGGATGCCCCAGGTTTAGTTGAAAGTTGAGCCGCCGTGAAAAAGAATTAGCAGAGGAAACAGCGCAAGTCCAATCACAAGTTCGAGGCGGTGCGAGCGAAAGAGTTGCTGGCGCGGGTGGCCGTTGCCGATGGCTGAGGTGTGGGCCGAGATACGATCTATTCGAGATCGGGCGGAGTCACCTTGGCAATCCAGGAGTCGTAGTCGGAAGTGAACCCCGCTTTTTCCTGCAGGACATGAACTTGGCGCTCCACCTCCGCCATCTGGTCGTCTGAAAGCTGTGGGATCAGTTCAATCTGCCTCCCAATCGCATCCAGGGCACTCGCGACTTGCTGTTCAGCACTGCCGGCGGCAACGTTTCCATCGTCGCCCTTCATGCAATCCAGGACCCGCTTGGTCACTTTCTGGCTATGCACCAGCGACACACGGATGTTCCCCTGTCCTGTGACGACGTTTCCAACCCCAAATACGCGGTCCATAGCGGTGTAGCGCGGCACATCCTTGCCAGCGAATGTGTAGTATTCACCGTTCATGTTGATCCCAGGAAGTTTCTCCGGCACCGAGCCGATCGAAGAAACCACCAGCGCCGAGCGGAGTTCGTGTTCCGAGCCGGGGATCGGTTCAGCCTTGCGGCCCTCGATTTTCGTTTCAACCACCTTCAGCCCCGCGAGCCGTCCATCTTGCACGATGATCCCGGTCGTCAGCCTACAGTCCTGGAAGCGAAATAGGTATTTGTCGCGCGCCAGGCGCAGCATTTTCTGCCGAACCTGTTCTGTTTTGGCGATCTGCTCGGACGTCGCGTTGTCGGGTGGCTGCGCCAGCGGCATGTCCTGTTCGCGGCGGCGATAAATTAACAGGCAACCCTTTACGCCCAACTCTTCCGGCTTGATGCCGTGCGCTTTGCATACTTCCGGAATACCTTTCTCCAACTCATGCATGCTGGTCTGAATCCCGCGAGCCCTCAAAGCACGCTCGTAGTTTTCGAGCTGGAGCACCTTGACCACGTCAATCGACGCCAGCCCGCCGCCCACCACCACGGCTTCGTCGGGTGTTTCATAGCGCGGTCCGAGACAATCCTTTTCGTTCTTGTGGTTGTACCAGTAGATAAAAGGAATCTGGTAAAGGAGGCCTTTGCCGACGTAGCGCTCTGCTTCCGGCACGCCCAATTCTCGGTCGCGCCACGCGCCATTGGCGAGAATCACCGCCGAGAAGCCCCACTCGAAAAGCTGGGGGAGATTGAAATCTCGGCCTAGCTTGGTGGAGGGGATGAAATACACATTGGGCTTCTTCATGCGCGCGTCGATTCGGGCGTACTCCTGTCGGCGCTGCTCGACGTGCCAACGCGGCAGACCGTCTTCGATCTTGCCGTACGGCCGCGTGTTCTGCTCGAACACGGCGACTCGAATTCCGTGATCCGCCAGAATCTCCGCCGCCACCGAGCCTGAAATCGCACCGCCAATTACCGCCACGAAATGATGCCCAGGATTCGTCATATATCTGCCACCCCACGCGTTGGAGTGCGATTGTACAACGCAAATCGTATAAAGTGTCCCTAACCACCGAGGGTTTACAAATCGTCCTCATCAGGCAGGTTGGGTCTGACTCCGGTACTCTTCACCCTGTCAGCAGGTTTCGTGCGGGCACGCAGCGGCATTTTAAGACTCATCGTGGTCGCTGGTGATCGAACGAGATGACTGGTGGGCAACACCAAATTGATGAACGCAAAGGGCTTCAGCAAGTTAGGTATGCGGCGTTAGACGATGCCGGGCGTTTTCGAATTGCCCTTAGCCTAGAGTTGGTCCGATGGGCAACGATTAGTGGAATCCGCTCCTGGCCAGTGACCGGTGAAGACTACCGTCCCTACTGACCTTCAGCTCGCCGTGGATGCCTATCACTTGACCAGTCAATAGGGTGTACAATTCGGCCGATATCGAGGTCTCAAGTGGAAACTGAGCGGACCGCCTAAGATAGAGCCTGGAGCGCATCGCAGCGGAATCGCCGTGGTTCAAATTCATGACGACGCTCAGCCGTCCGTGGCAAGAGGCTGCCTGGACGGGCGAGACCGGCCGCGTGGATGATTGGTGCCAAAGTTTAGAGCTCAATTGGGTTTGCGGCCGGAGACGACGACCGCAAAGCTGTGCGGGCATTGCAGTTGCTCGAAAACAAATCTAGCCACGGTCCCACAAGACTTGAGGAGGATGCATGATCCTTGGGGTCCCCCGAGAAAGTTATCCAAGCGAGCGGCGGGTAGCGTTGGTGCCTGCCGTAATCCCCAATTTGACCAAAGCAGGAATGGAAGTTGTGATGGAGGCTGGGGCGGGCGCGGACGCCGGCTATCCTGACGACGAGTATTCCGCACGGGGAGCGAAGATTCTCCCAGATCGAGCCGAAGTCTTTCGTGCAGCAGATATTGTTGTACAGGTGCTTTGTTACGGTTCGAATGACAAAACGGGAAGAACTGATCTTCCACACTTTCGTCCTAACCAAACGCTGGTGGGCTTCATGCGGCCACTAGGTGTGCTGGAGACAATCCAGGACATCGCCGCCCGAGGTGTCACTTCGCTTTCCGTGGAGTTGATGCCACGGACCACGCGGGCGCAGAGCATGGACGCCCTTTCTTCGATGGCCACCATCTCCGGATATAAGGCGGTGGTGCTCGCTGCGGACACACTGCCGCGTATCTTTCCGATGCTGACCACCGCCGCAGGGACGATTACGCCAGGACGAATCCTGGTAATGGGAGCGGGTGTCGCTGGACTCCAGGCAATTGCTACCGGGCGCAGACTCGGAGCGGTCGTGTCTGCCTATGACCTGCGGCCCGCGGTGAAAGAACAGGTACAGAGCCTCGGAGCACGTTTCGTCGAATTGGCCATTGAAGCCAGAGACGCTCAGGACGCGCGCGGTTACGCAACGGCGCAGGGAGAAGAGTTCTACCGCAAGCAGCGTGAGTTGCTGGGAAAAGTTGTGGCCGACAATGACGTGGTGATTACCGCTGCGGTAATTCCCGGCAAGGTTTCGCCAGTGCTAGTAACCAAGGAAATGGTCGCGCGAATGGCGCCTGGCTCGGTGATTGTGGATCTGGCCGCGGAGCGCGGCGGAAACTGCGAACTCACGCGGGGCGGGGAAACGGTGGTGGAGCATGGCGTTTCCATCATTGGTACGTACAATCTGGCGAGCACTGTGCCCTATCACGCGAGTCAGCTGTATGCGCGCAATATCACTAATTTCCTTCTGTATCTGGTGAAGGACGGAAAACTCCAGCTTAATCTTCAAGATGAGATTGTTCGCGACACTCTAGTGACCCAAGGCGGGGAAGTGGTCAATGCTCGGCTGCGGGAATTTCATGGACTGCCGGCGCTTGCCACGCAATCGAAGGGGGCGTGATGCGGTGACGCTCGACCTACTGTCAAGCTTGTATGTGTTCATGCTGGCGGCGTTCATCGGTTTTGAAGTAATTCGCCGCGTTTCCCCACTGTTGCACACGCCGTTGATGTCGCTGACCAATGCGCTGGATGCCATCGCCGTGGTGGGTGCGATTATCCTAGCCGGAGAGCACAAGTCCACCTTAGCGACGATTCTCGGAACGATTGCGATTGTCTCTGCGACCAGCAATATCGTCGGTGGCTTCATCATCACCGACCGCATGCTCAAAATGTTCAAGTCGAGCGGAGTAAAGAAAGCATGAACCCGATGGTCACGAACGATATCGTGATCGAAGTCGCGTATGTGATTGCGACGGCGCTCTTTATATTGTCTCTGAAATGGTTGAGTTCACCGACCACCGCGAGGCGCGGAGTGTTTGCGGGCGAAGCGGGCATGGTGCTGGCAATCGCCGGTACACTGCTGCATCGCGGAATTGTGGACTATAAGTGGATTGCCGTCGCGCTGGTACTTGGCACAGTGATTGGCATTCCGCTGGGTCGCGTGCAAATGACTGCCGTGCCGCAGCGAACCGCGTTGAGCCACGCATTTGGCGCACTGTGCGTAACGCTAGTGGGAACCGCGGAATTCTATCTACGTTCTCCTGCGGTTCCTAAATTCATGATGGCCGTTCTCTCCATGGAGATCATTCTCGGCTCGTTGACGCTGACTGGCAGTCTGATGGCCGCGGGCAAGCTCCAGGAAGTGTTGCCGCAGCGGCCTATCACTTACAAAGGCCAGAATCTGGTGAATTTGTCGCTGCTGGGCGTCGCCATCGTCGTTGCGGTGCTGCTGGTTCTTGATCCCTCGCGCACGCATCTTTTCCCCCTGATGATTGTTATCCCGCTGATATTTGGCGTGATGATGATTGTGCCCATCGGCGGAGCGGATATGCCGACAGTGATTTCGCTATTGAATTCGTATGCAGGTCTCTCCGCAGCGGCAATGGGATTTGTGCTCGACAGCAAACTCTTGATAATTGCCGGCGCACTCGATGGAGCCTCGGGTTTCATTCTTTCCGTAAACATGTCCAAAGCCATGAATCGGTCATTTTCAAATGTGCTCTTTGGTGCATTCGGACAAGTGCAGGCAGCCGCCGCAACCGACCAGGAGGCTCGCCCAGTTCGGAGTGCCACGCCCGAAGAGGCCGCGGCGATTCTTGCAGCAGCGAATAAAGTGGTGGTGGTTCCGGGCTACGGAATGGCGGTGGCGCAGGCGCAGCACAAAGTCCGTGAACTTTGCGATGTACTGAACAAGCGCGGCATCGATGTGAAATTCGGAATTCATCCGGTTGCTGGGCGCATGCCCGGACATATGAACGTACTGCTGGCCGAGGCCGACATTCCTTACGACAAACTGCTCAGCATGGATGAGATCAACGGCAATTTTGCGCAAACCGATGTGGCGCTGGTGATCGGAGCCAACGACGTGACGAACCCTGCGGCCCGAACCGAAGCCAGCAGCCCCATCTATGGCATGCCCATCCTGGACGTGGACAAGGCGCGCACCGTCATGGTTATCAAGCGGAGCATGGCCGCGGGCTTCGCGGGAATTGAAAACCCACTGTACTATCTGGACAGAACACTAATGCTGTTCGGTGATGCCAAGGGTTTTGTGGGAAACATCGTGCGAGAACTTTCCGGCGGCGGGCATGGCTAAGGGTGATTCCGGACCTTACAGGATCAGGCAAAGGAAGAGCCTGCAAGGATTTGATTTTTAGTTAGTGAGGATTTGACTTTGTGTTAGTATGCGCCTCATTGAGCCACGACCAAGGAGTGATGTCCACCATCAATCGCAGCTCGGGGCAGAGGATCGCCACCGCAGACGTTGTGACGAAATGGGATTAGAACATCAGCCTGTCCAGGGCGTCTCTCCTGTGAAAGGAGGCTCTCTCAACATGAACCGAACCACTGTTGCGTCGCCGGGAATAGCGCAGGTTGGGTACGAAGAGGGATCGGAAATTCTCGAGATCGAGTTTGTCAGCGGGAAAATATTCCAATTTTATAATGTGCCTTTGAAGCTTTTCGACCAGTTGATGAATTCCTCTCAAAAAGAGCTGTATTACGAGTCCAATATATTGGTTCGGTTTCCCTACACGCGAATTCTATAGGTCCTGATCGACTGGCGTGATTTCGGCAGTTCGCGGATCGAGTTTCAGTGCCCGCGAAGCTGGCCTTGAATGACACTCGAGTGGACGCAAGGTGAACTTGCCGAAGGCCTACGCTGCTACCGTGGGCGAAAGTTCTTTATGGGTTGGGAGAGCGTGTGCCTGGTGACAATCGGGCCGCCGAAGACTCTCTTGCAAGCGTTGATTCAGCTGACAGCGGCCCTCTCTCGCCGTCATGTCCCGCTGGGTAACTCACAAGGCGCTTCGTCATTGATCGAGACACCACTTCATCGGCTTGAGCTACATCCCGGATTCTTTTCTGGAGGCATCGGGAGTGGTATCGCTTTGCGAAGAAATTAGCGAGTGGCAGAAAAACGTCAAGACAGGCGACGCAGCGCATGACCTGGCGGCTATCGCAGATCCGACTTTGCGATATAGGGAAACGGTGTGGCCGGGGGCAAATAAAGGGCGCGACGCGCGGCCCGGGATAGAAATCGCTGTTCAACATCAGAGCGGTTGTTACAAATTCCTCTTAGCGAGGCTATAATCCGACCATGGCTGCCGAGTCCAAACCCACGCGCGTCGCCGGGATGGTCCCCGACGCATGGAAGCACGAACCGCGTTCGAAGGGAATCATCACCGCCCGCAAGAAAAAACCGAAAGAGCTTGCTGTAATCACCGAGTGCTGCACGGGGTGCGCGGGTTCGCCCGCTTGTGTGGAATATTGCCCCGTAGAAGATTGCATGTTTTGGGTGCCGGATGAGGATCATCCGCCGTTTGGCCGCATCCAGGTGGACCCCGTCCTTTGCATCGGGTGCAAAAAATGTGTGAGCAAGGGACCCGACGGGTGTTTCCTGGATGGCTGTCCCTGGGATGCCATCGTGATGGTGGATATTGCCGAGGTGGAAAAAGTAGTGGGTGCGATGTCCTACTGAAGGGCCGTGACTGGTGACTTCTAGATCGGTAATTCGTGAGGAACCTGCTCTCACCCAAGGCTGGAAGAATGGATCGCTGTGCTAAGTGTGGTTACCAGCATTCCCCTCCCGGCTGAGATTCGACATTGAGACGCCTTGTTTCTGCAGGGGCCGCCTTACGTTTTTCTCCTTCCGTTACGACGATTCGGACTTAGCCTTCGTCGGAAGGACTGAAGGATCCAACAAGACCTCTCTGTTTGGCTGGAATTCCCTAGAACCTTTAGTAGGCGTAATGGCCGAGGTCATTTTTGAGGCGGCCTGTAATAGCCGGCCTAAAAAAGGGATCTGTCGGAAGTCTACGGCCCCTGTGTAGCTCTGGCTCGAATCGCTCTTTCAGTTAGGACGGCCTGCTGACGGACGCGATCGGGAATTTCAGGAGAGTCACGTTGGTAGATGCGAATCAGCGGCAGATCCCTAACTTGGCCGATGAAGTAGAGCGCACGAAGTGCTTCCCAAATCTGTTCGACGCCGGGGTCGACAGAAGCGATTTCGCTACCTGCCGCCACGCTTGCTCCCTTCGCTATCGAAAGAGTTCGAATGCGCCCACTGATGGGCGAGCGCACATCCGTGGTGTTTTCACCCTCTTGTAGTCTCGCAATAAGGCCATCCTGGTGGATGGAGGTCCCGGCGTGGTCGACATCAACCACCAGGCCCGCATGAGGAGCAACGATTCTGGCAGGCTGCAACAGCGCGACAATCTGCTCCCGGCCCGAGGCGTCGCCAAAGCGAACCAGAGAAAGCGCCGCGTTTCCTCGGACAACGGTTGAGGAGTCCTCCAACATCTTCAAGAGAGTTTCGTGGAAGCCGGGATAGGAAGTGTCCAGCCCCATCAGCCACGCATCGGTGTTGCGTACTTCTTCCACCGGATAGGACGCAAGTCTCATCAGTTCCGGATACCAATTCGCCGCGCTGCCGTCGTAATGCCCCATGCGCTCTCCCAGCTGCACCAGTGCATGCTGGATTTTCCGCGGGCGCTTGTTGTCGTTCAGGTATTCGCTGATTTGGGAGTCGGACAGGTGGCGACCAAACCAGGTACTCCACCAGAACAAGAAAGGCATGAGTACGATGAGCCAGGCGACGCCGAAAAACAGTATGCGATTCCAGATGGACATGCGACGGCGGGGAGCCGTTGCATGTCGAGAAGTATTTTCCGAAGTCTCTGCTGTTCCATCCGCAGCGTTCGGAGAGATGGGGTGGCTGGCCATGTTCTTCTAGAGAATCTAACCCGCCTCGGAAGCCGGCGGTACCTTCTTCGGTTCCGGCTTCTTCCTTTTTAAGAAGCCCAGGAATCCAACATCACCAAGTTCCAAAAAAACGTTCAGGAAAAAAATTCCGGAGAGCGTCACTAGAATCAAACTCATAAAGAGCCCGTCTACCGTGGTGATGGACCGCGTAGCGACGATCCATCCAATTCCCGCCAACGGAATTATGCCGAGCAGAATGGAAATCACCAGTATCGCGAAACGCAATAAACCTCCTCTCTAGGTCCATGGTCACCATGTCGAACTGGCCTAGGGCTTGAAGGAAACGTCCACCGTTTTGCTTTCTTTCGGGCCTAGGGTCACCCGTAGATCTTGTTCGCCCAGCTTTTCATGCACGAAGGCCAGAGTGTAATCTCCCGGCGGCAAGCCTTTAATCTCAAATTTGCCATTCGTGCCGGTAACCGCATAGAACGGACTCTTGGTTACGCTAAGAAACATCCGCATCCATGGATGCTGATTGCATTTCACGGGAACCATGATCTCCTCGCGCGCAAAAGTCTTGTCCAGCGCCGGCGCTTGCGGAGCCTGCGATTCGTTCCACTCGCGATTATCTTTTGGCGTCGGGTGGATGTTGTGCGTAGTTGGATCGCTGTTGGCGATCTTTACGGTTTGTCCGGCCATCACGCCAAGCACGTGGGGATGATATTTGCATCCGCTCTGATCTAGCACCACCGGATCACTCGGAATGGCAAAGGTATGATTGCCAAGCCCCTCTTTCACGTATACGAATACGTTGGCCAAGTCGCCGTCGGCGACGACCACGTTTTCAGCCGTGTTCGATCCTTTGCAATTGGCATCCTGACTCATGTCGATCTTTGCCGCCTTCGGTGCAGGGCCGTCGAATTTCACTGTCCCAGCGACCGTGGCAGCCGTGGCCGGATCAATCGGCGCAGCAGGCGTGCTGGCAGTCGGGCTGGCAGCCGCGGGCTGCTCCTCTGCGGGCTCCTTCTTGCCACACCCGGCCAGTAGGAAGACCGCAGTGAGAGCAAACAATACTAGATTTGTCCTGCTAGTTTTCTTTTTCATGTTTTCCTGCACCTCTTCGATTGAGTGATAGCTCCTTCGAATCGAACTCTATTTTCGCCCATGGTTACTGCTCTTGCCTGCTGTCTGCAGGTCGGGCGACGCGCTGATACTGGCCGAGCGTCCGCGTGAGAGTGATGCCCCCACCAGACGCTGTTCTTCGGGAGTGAGCCGGAAAATGTAATCCACAAGCAACTTGGTGTGGTCCTTGTCGTAGCCTCGGAAAGAAGTAGGCGTCGGGCCAGAGAAAACCCACTGTCCATTCACCTGCTTAAAAAGCCCTGACGGCATGGATGTGCCCGGACTGATCGCCTGCGGATCTATAATCCAGCGCTCCACCCAATCGGGCTTTAATCTCTCTTTGGCCACTAGAAAATTGGGCGCCGTTGCTATCCGATCGTGAGCAGCATCGCCCGTCGCGTGGCACTTGAGGCACGGCGCCGCCGGACTGCTGAACAGACTCCTCGCCATCTCGGTTTCCTTTGCCGAGAGTTGGGCCGGTGCCAGCGGTACGTACGGCAGCGGTTGGCGCGAGAGCGCTTGGAAAAAACGCACGAGAATTCCCAATTCATTTTCTGAAAACGAGAAAGTAGGCATGCGAACTTGCAAGTACGAGCGAACGCCGTTGCGGTTCGTATCCGTTTCGCTCAGCGCTGGATTGCTTAGGAACCGCAGTAGCCACTGGGGATCCACGCGCGCACCCTCGGTCAGCAACTTCGGCGGCAGTTGTTCCTGAGCGTCCTGGTAACGCTTCACGGACATCAACGCAGTCTTTTGACCCGCTGTGAATTGGTGGCACCCGACGCAATTGTATTTTTGTACGAGCCACCAGCCCTCCTGAACGTCCCGACGGTAGTCCAACGGCCGGTACTGATAGCTGGACGGCAGTGCATTTTCCTGGCTGCCCATGAGGAACGTTGTGAGGGCCTGAACCTCGTCTTTGGACAGGTGCAGGTTGGGCATACGCAGCTTTTCCGCTTCCGGTTTGATTTTCCCCTGGTCCCAAATCTGCGGCTCGGCCAGTTTGTGTTCGAAGAAGCCTTTGTGGTCGTACCAAGCAGATTTAGCCGGGCCTCCCGGCAAACGCGCCAAATCGTCCGGATCGGTAATCGGTTCATGGCCTCCACGCTGCGCCGTTTCCGTGAGTAGGGCAAAGTCCAGACGCTCAATGGGCTTGCTGCCCTCAACGGTAAGTTCCGTACCAATTCTGCCTTCGTCCTCAAAGCCGGAAATCTCATGACACCCCGCGCAGCCAAAGTGACGAATCCATTTCTTGCCTTCTTCCTTCAGGCTCGGATCGTCCATGAACGGAGCGTCTGGATATGCGGCGCGTTCCTGCTTTTTCAACGTGCCGAGGTAGCTCGCAATGTCTTCGGCATCCTGCAAAGACAGACGCAGGCTCGGCATCACCGTCATGTTCTGCACTTGCATCTCATGACCATCATTGGGGCAGCGGCTATGTCCCAAGTCGAACTGAAAGGGCAGACCTTTCTTTGCGTAATCTTTGGGACCGATATCCTTCTTTTCATATGGGCAATAGGGACGAGTGCGTTCGCGCGCATTGTGCACCCAGCGCACCAGATAGTTGTAACTGGCTTTCTCGCCGACTCGGGTTAGATTCGCGGCAAAGTGTGCGCCTTCGGTCTCGGCGCCTTCGCCGACGGAATGGCACCCCAGGCATCCTCGAGTTTCGAACAGCTCTTTTCCGTGCGCCGCGTCCCCGGGCTTATGGTCTACCAACTGGTCTGTCAGGCCCGACTGCCACAAGTAGGCAGAAATGGACTTGATCTGCTCATCGTTCAATCGAAAATTCGGCATCTTCGTGGTGGGACGGAAGTCACTCGGTTTTTTCAGCCATACTGGAATCCAATTCTTGTTCAGTTTCAGTCGGACTTCCTTAAGATTCGGGCCGACTTTTTTCATATCCTGCAGCAAACTCACGGTTGATCGATCGAGCTGCGTCATGCGCAGCTCCAGTTTGCTGTTGGCAACCTTCAGCGCAACCGCGTGCTCGTTCAGCCGGTTGGCCTCTTCGTTGGTCGCGGCGGCGTCGGCCTGCGTCATCAGCGCTGCCGCTTGCTTCACGTTGTACTTCTTTTCCTGGTCCAATTGTTTGATTTGCTGGTCGATCGATAACAGCTCTTCGGGTTCTTTGTCGTAGCCTTCATAGCGGTGGCACCCGACGCATCCACGCTGCCGGAACAAGTCCTTTCCTTCGTTGATCACTGGCCACTCTACGCTACCGATTAAGAGCTTCATGTCCGCCGCGTGGCACGTCTGGCAACCGGCTTCCACATTTTCCTGGGGGAACAACGGCCATAACCAGTGTTCATAGTCGCCGTGTGCCTTTTCAACACTCGTGGTGGCCCGGCCGTTCCCTTGATGGCATGGCGAGCAGCCAAATTTTTCGGGATCATGGCTTTTCAAAAGTTCCGGTTCCGGATGACTGGTAAACGCGCGGGCGTATTCGTCCGGTTTTTTTCCCTTAAGGGCCATTACCGCGGCTGTCAGCTTTACCGGTTCACGAATTCCCAAATGGCACGACTCGCAGCGGTCAACGATGTTCGCTTCAGCTACATTGATCTGCACGATCTTCGCTTGCCACTCTTCGGTCTTGTTTTGCAACCCCGCTAGCTGCGTCGGCGTCAGATCCACCATGCGATCCGAAACGTAGGTATCAAGGTTTTGCTTCTGCTCGTTGAGCGGCTTGATGATTTCCGCCAATTCAGCGCTTAATTTCGTGCGCTCGCTCTTCAAGCCGTCATAGGCCTCTTCCAATTGCGGGTAAGTATATTTTTGCGTGCTGCCGTCGGCATATTGCACCGTAGCGAGCTCTTGTTTGTATTCTTCGAGCGCATGCTGCTTACTCTGACCCGATGAGCCACTGGTCTCAACGCCGTAAGTCAAGGCGTTAACGTACGCCCGCCGGTCGGTGAACACGTTTTGCACCGCGAGAATCTTGGCGCTTAATTCGCGGAGCTTTTCGTTGATCTCTCGGATTCGCGGAGCCGAGTTAGAATTGGCGCGGTCGTAAGCCTCTTTCAGCGCTTGATACTCGCTGATACTCTCGACTTCCTTTTGCGAATTGCGCGAATTGGATCGGGCCGTCTTCAAAAATAACGTGTAGCGCTCTTTCCACTGGCCTTGGAAAGTTTTCCACGGCCGTTGACCGATGTTCTCGTCCCACAGGGCCCAGAACAACGTGGCCATCAACACTACCGTGGCTACAACGTAGTGGAGCGCCAGCGATTTGGTTACGATTGGATCGTCACTAGCCGCGGCGCGGGCGTTGTCGACAGTGGGTTTTTCGGGCAACAGACTCTCCTAAATATTGAACCAGGGGCTCACCCACACGTATTTCACATGAAATATGTGCCGCAGCAGAATTTTGATCGGCAATGCGGACATCGTGAGCAGGAAAAACATCAGCAGCGAGTACTGCAACAAGCTCATTCTCCGGTAGTTCTTCGCGTTATAACGCCGGAACAACGCATGCGCCAGGTAACCGCCAACGGCATAAAAACCACCAACCAGCAGCGCGCCGAAAATCCCCTTCGCCCAGTTCGAGGTGATGCCGAATACGTCCGGTAGATCGCGATTCACTTCATAAATGAGCCGATTGTGGTCCCAGGTCTGCCCCGGCCAGAACCATTGCCACCCCGGCCCGCGAATAAACGTCCCGATGAAGATCATTGACACCCACAAAACGATAAATCCGAAAAGAAATGTCCCGATGGCAAACTTGCGCTGTTTCCAGGTGTAGTAGCCGCATCCCACAGGGTTCGTGTCTATATACGGAATCACCATCAGTCCGAAAATGATGAGCGTCGGCATTACCACACCGGCAATCCACGGATCGAAGTACACCAACATTTCCTGCAGCCCGAGAAAATACCAGGGCGCTTTCGCGGGGTTCATGGTTAAGTTTGGGTTCGCCGGTTCTTCCAATGGTGCGTTCAACGTGATCGACCACACCATCAAGATGATCGTGACAATGATTGCTGCCAGAAATTCCATTCGCAGCAGAAATGGCCAAACGTGCACTTCCTTCTGCCACCCGGGTTTAAACGGCCACGTCTTCCGGTAACGCGTTTTGGCCATTTCCGGATCGGCTTCCAGCTGGCTTATCAACACGTCGTTCGCCAACGCCTGCTTTCCCGCCAGGTAAATATAGAACGCCAGCAGCGGTATCAGCGCCACGATCGGCACATTGTCCGGAGCCGAAATTATTTCCCAAAGTTGCTTCCAATCCATGACTTACTTTGGCTCCTTTACTTCCGATTCCAGAACCACATCCGCGGGGCCCGAAATCCCGCCGTCCTTTCGCACCCGCCAGAAGTGCACGATCATGAAGATCGAAGCAACGATCGGAATCCCGATGCAGTGCCAAATGTAGGAGCGTAGCAGCGCGTTGGCGTCCACAATCGAGCCGCCCAACAGACCGAATCGAACGTCGTTATACGGTGTCATGCCCATCTGTTCGCCGAACGGGCCTTCGTGGCCAAGCAGCGGCGTGGCTCGCGCCATATTTGTTCCCACGGTTACCGCCCAGAATCCCAGCTGATCATCGGGCAGCAAATAACCCGTGAAGGAAAGCAATAGCGTTAGTACCAGCAGGATCACTCCGACGTTCCAATTGAATTCGCGCGGTTTTTTGTACGAACCGGTAAGGAATACTCGGAACATGTGCAATTCCACTGCGATTACCATCAAGTGCGCAGCCCAGCGATGCATGTTGCGCAATAACTTGCCGAACGGCACATCGTGCTCGAGATAGAGCACATCGCGAAATGCCTGCACTTTGCTCGGATGGTAGTAAAACATCAGCAGCACCCCAGTAAAGGTCAGCACGATGAAGAGATAAAACGTTATCCCTCCCATGCCCCACGTGTAGCTGTATCGCACCGCATCGCGGTTAATCTTTGCCGGATGCAAATGCAGGAAAACGTTGGACAGCACTCCTAACGCCCGGTTGCGCGGCGTATCATCGTGTTTGTGTCGGAAAATCGAAGTAAATAGCTGGGTCTTGGTGGGCTTTTTCAGCGATTCGATTTGTTCCTTGGCTTTTGCCGGCAGGTCCGCCTTCAGCAAATCGATATCTTCTTTGACGCCGGAGGTAATCCGCTCTACCAGTCCGACCGACTTGCCATTCTTGCCATTCGAGTTCTTGTCGTCCGCCATGCCGTACTCCCTCGCCTGCTTATGGCTCGAACATTCCCCGTGGGCGCTCTACTGATATCCGCGTGCCTTCGGCTCTTCGCTAATTACGTCGGCAAAAATGCTCCTGGGTCGCTGAAATGGCCCACTTGTCCCTTGGGCCACTGATAAAGTCGCGAAACATCTACTACGATCTGCCCGTCGGGAGCGAGTTCGACATGCGCCCGGTCCATCGGTCGCGGGGCCGGTCCTTCAAAATTGACTCCTTCGTTGTCATACCCGCTTCCGTGGCACGGACATTTGAATTTGTTTTCGCTGGCTTTCCAATCCGGCGTGCAACCCAGATGCGTGCAGCGCGCGTAGATCACAAACAGTCGGTCCGGCGTTCGATCCACCCAAATGCGATATTTCTGCTGAAACTTTGTGTCCACTCCCAAAGAGTAATCCGACGGATAGCCAATCTTGAATGTCGTAGGAGGTTCGAACAGAGTCCGAGGCAGGAAAAATCGCAGAAACGCGATGAACCAGGCTCCTAGAAATGCACTGATGGCACACCATGCCATGCGCCTTTTTTGCTGATTGATCTGGCTGTCTTCCGGGCCGACACTCGCCACTCCCGCCGCTGCGACCGCTCGCGAAGTGCCCACCGCCGGTGTCCCGACGTAGCTGGTTGCTCGCTCTGAGTCGCTCGCACTTGCCTTGGCCACGTCCACTTTCGATTTTTCCGATTGGGTTTCCTCGACCGCCACGCCCTACCTCCTAGATGTCTCGCTTGGTAACGAACGCCCTTCTCCTAATGCTCGCGCTCTTGCCTTCAAATGATTCCTTCCTCGGCCGCTCGGTTGCTTCGACGCCAATGCGAAGTCTTGCGCCGCACACCATCAGACACACATCTGCAGGCGTTGTGCGCAGCGCCAGCAGGGATTTGCGGTTTGGAACTGGTTCGAAAGACTACGGGGCAAGAACGGAGCGGACGATAAATCATCGGGTCCGCCGAATTGCATTTAACACCACAATTATACATTGCGAGGTCGCCAGCATTTCACGGACCCCCGAGTAACGGGCTCATACTAGTGAAAACACAAATGTTCGTCAATGCGTGTTTGCGGCGGTTAGATCCGCTCTAGCTGTTCGCATGGCCTTGTCATCTTTTGGAAGAAGTCTCTTGCACTCGAGAAAGGCTGTGATAGACTCCCGACCGTTCGCGGCCCCACTATGCTGCTCTCCGGGAATTCCACGAATGGTAGCAGTGGGGAAGGCCGAGTGTCTTGCACGGGAGGTTTCGCCGTATGGGCCTCGCACTCCTCATTGTTCTCTGGCTGATTACTCTCATCAGTTCTTACTTCTTTATCGCTAAGACCTGGTGGTTGCCGGTCGGAGCTTCTACCGCTGCCGCGGGCATCGATCATTACTTTACCGTTACCTTCATCTTGATGGGAATCGTCTTTGTTGCCGCGCAAGGCATCTTGGGACTCTTTGTCTGGAAGTACCGTGCCGGTGGCTCTTCTATGGACGCTCGCTATTCTCACGGCAACAATCGTTTGGAGCTCGCTTGGACCGCTCTTACTTTAGTCCTGTTTGTCGGACTGAATCTGATGAGCAGCTCGATCTGGGCGTCCGAGCGTTTTCGCCAGGCCCAACCTGGAGCGCTGCAAGTGGAAGTTACGGGAATGCAGTTCCAGTGGTATTTCCGCTATCCAGGTCCGGACGGAAAATTTGGAACAACCAAGCCGGAGTTGATCGACCCGTCGTCTGGCGGCGAAGGAGCGGTCGGGCTTGATCCCTCGGACTCGGCGTCCAAGGACGATGTGGTCACCGGTACCATGTATTCGCCGGTGGGTCGCGAAGTCGAAGTCATCTTGCGTGCCCATGACGTCATTCATAGCTTCTTTATTCCGTCCATGCGCTTTAAACAGGACGCCGTGCCGGGTTTGGCGATTCATATGCACTTCACTCCGATTTCCACCGGAGATTATGAAATTGCCTGCGCGGAACTCTGCGGTCTCGGCCACTACAAGATGCACGGCATGTTAAAGGTCGTTAGCCAGCAGGAGTTCGACGCTTGGTTGGCGGCACGCGAAGCGGAGAAGCAATAACATGGCTACCGGCGAGTCCAATGCCCACGTACTTCACGCTCACACTGGTCCTCAAGGTTTCGTTCGCAAATGGATCTTCAGCCTCGATCACAAAGTCATCGGCCTTCAGTATTATTTCCTCGCGCTCACTGCCGTTTTCACTGGCATGTTTCTTTCCTTGCTGATGCGCATCCACTTGATCTGGCCCAACGTCTCACTGCCGTTTTTCGGAGAAATCAAGCCTGAAGCTTATCTTAGCCTGCTCACCATGCACGGCACCATCATGGTCTTCTTCGTTCTAACCACCGCCCCGCAGGGCGGTTTCGGGAATTACTTCTTGCCGATACAAATCGGCGCGGCCGACATGGCCTTCCCAGTCATTAACATGCTTTCTTTTTGGGTCACTTTTCTTGCCTATCTCGTCATGCTCTCGGCATTTTTCGTGGCCGGCGGAGCCCCTCTGCACGGCTGGACCGGCTACCCACCGCTCAGTGCACTTCCATCGGCTGGGCCGGGCCAAGGCCTCGGCGCGGATCTCTGGGTGCTTAGCATCGCGCTGTTCTGCATTGGGGCGTTGATGAGCGCATTGAACTTCATCACCACCACGCTGGATATGCGTGCCAGAGGCATGTCACTGATGCGCATGCCCCTCACTTGCTGGGCTTGGTTTATCACCGCGATCCTGGGACTGCTGGCCTTTGGCGTTCTCCTGGCCGCTGGTATTCTCCTTTTACTCGATCGCAATTTGGGCACCAGTTTTTTTGTTCCCTTGGTCACCGTCAATGGACAACTGACCGCCCATAAAGGCGGTTCGCCGTTGTTGTGGCAGCACCTGTTTTGGTTCTTTGGTCACCCCGAAGTTTACATCGCCATTCTGCCGGCTATGGGCATGTGCTCGCAGTTGGTATCCGTGTTTTCCCGCAAACCCATCTTTGGTTACAAAGCGATGGTCTATGCGATGCTCTCCATCGGCCTTTTGGGGTTCATGGTATGGGGACATCACATGTTCATGAGCGGCATGAGCCCATATTCCGCGTTTGCCTTTTCGGTGATGACCATGGCCATCGGCGTGCCCTCCGCGATTAAGACTTTCAACTGGCTCGGCACATTGTGGGGCGGGCAAATTCGCTTTTCCTCGCCCATGTTGTTTGCTCTCGGATTTGTTTCGTTATTTGTTTCCGGTGGCATTAGCGGCCCTTTCCTGGCCCAGCCCACTCTTGATATCTATCTGCATGAAACCTACTTTGTCATCGGCCACTTCCACCTGATCATGGGCGTCGCCTCCATCTTCGGGATATTCGCTGCTACCTACTATTGGTTCCCTAAAATGTTTGGCCGCATGATGAATGAACCTCTGGCGCGCTGGCATTTCTGGTTTAGCTTGGTGGGCACCTACTGTATCTTCATGCCCATGCATTACTACGGTATGGCCGCGGGGCTGCGCCGCTACTCGCAGTCCACGGAAGTCGCTTTTATTCACAATTTGCTTCCGTTGCAGAAGTTCATTACCTTCGCGGCATTCATCACCATCGCTGGTCAGCTTATCTTTCTGTTCAATCTGTTTTGGAGCATGAAGTTTGGCAAGAAAGCGAGCGACAATCCTTGGGAAGCCACTACTCTTGAGTGGACCACCGCCACCCCACCTCCGCATGACAATTTCGGCGGCCGCACTCCGGTTATCAACTACGGGCCTTACGAGTACAGTCTGCCGGGTGCTCCACGCGATTTCGTTATGCAGACCGATCCGTTGACCGTAAAAGTTCACTCGTAATTGCTAATGGCTACTTTCGCAAACACCGGCGGCTATTCCGAACACCATCGACTCAGTCTGGACCTGCGGTTGCGCCGCGCACGTTTGGGATTGGCAGTGGGTGCCATTGGCATCCTGATGCTGTTCATTTCTTTCACCAGTGCCTACATCGTGCGGCAAGGGCTGCCCACGCTCGATTCCCGCACGAACACCCTCGTTCGCGATTGGTTCCCCGTGCCCCTGCCGGCACTCTTATTCCTGAACACCGCGGTGTTGCTGATTAGCAGCGTCACCATGGAGTTGGCTAGGCGGCAAGCCCGCTACAGTTCGCGCACAGCCGTGGCTTCGATTCCGCGCGTCTCCTTGGGTCCGGACGGAACCCTAATCTGGCTTGCTCTTTCACTGCTGCTGGGCCTTGGCTTCCTGAAGGGACAGTGGATTGCCTGGCGCGAACTGTCGGCCTTCGGTTTCGATATGGCCACTAGCGCCAGCAGCTCGTTCGTCTATCTCTTGACCGGAACCCACGCTGTCCATTTGCTGGGAGGCGTTCTTGCCCTTCTCTTTGCCGTCGCCGCCACGCTGTTCCGTCGCTCGGCGACTGCCCATTCAGTCTTTCTGGACGTTACCGCATGGTACTGGCATTTTATGACCGTTTTGTGGATCTATATTTTGTGTCTGCTGGAGTTTGCGCACTAACAGGAGCCCGAAGACATGGCTGACGCGAGGCTTTCGCACGACCTCCCGGAGATCTACGAGCCGTCGCTTTTTGGCACGTACTCCAAGAAAATCGGCATGTGGCTGTTTTTGCTCTCCGACTCGCTCACCTTTGGTGCGCTCCTTTATTCCTACAGCTACGGGCGAATTTCCACCACAAACTGGCCGACCCCTTTTCATTCCGAAAGCATCGTGAACGCTACGATCATGACGGCCTTCCTGCTCACCAGTTCATTGACCATGGTTCTGGCCGTGCGCGCGGCCGTCCACGGCGAGGCCAAAGCGCAACGTCTGTGGCTTCTCGCCACCATGCTCTGCGGTACCGGGTTTGTCATTCTTCACGGTCGGGAGTGGACCCATCTGATCGCCACGGGTCTGACTCTGCCGGTTTTTCCCCCGGTGCCGGGACACGCGGCGGTCGGCGAGTTTGCCGATGTTGCCAAGAGCGTTCCGCAATTTCCCGCTACCTTCTATGGCCTGACCGGAATGCATATGCTTCACGTTACCTTGGGAGTGGTTTACCTCGGTGTGGTTGCGCTTCGCCGTAACTTCATTCCCATTTTGCTGCTCTGCTGGTTGGGCGCTTGGCTGGGCACACCCTCTTACAGCCCCTTCCATTATGCCGCGCATGTTTTGCTGCTCGCGGCAGTGGTTTGTTCCATCATCTTGTGGCTCAAGCCCAAAGTCTATGATGCCGCTGACGTCGAAGTTGCCGGACTCTATTGGCACTTTGTGGATCTGGTTTGGATGTTTATCTTTCCGCTGGTTTATTTGATGTCGGCCAAGATTCTCTAGGAGTCGGAATCTTATGGAAACTTTCCAACAAGTCCTCGCAGAGCAGGTGGCCGAACGCCATCGTCACCACCGCAAGGCGCAATTCTTTTGGGTTTGGGGCGCGCTTCTGGTTATGACAGCGATCGAAGTCTATCTGACGTATCAGAATTTGAAGCCCGTTCGCATGCTGACCATCTTGATGGGTTTGTCGATCTTTAAGGCTGCGCTCATCATCGGCTTCTTTATGCATTTGAAATACGAAGTGTCGCGGATGCAGTGGCTGACGATGGGCTCTTTGGTGCTTTGCCTGGCCTTAATGACCATTTTTTTCTTTCCCGATGCTTTTCGGATCCTTTATCTTGGAGTGAGATGAGACTTCGATCGGCCATTGTCGCCCTCTGGCTGTCTATTTGCGCCGTTCCCGCCTTTGGCCAAGGCTGCGCCATGTGCCGCAGCTCGGCCGAAGCAACCTCTAAAGACGGGAAAAAAGCTATCAGTAAGGGCGTGCTTATACTTTTGCTGCCTCCTTTGGGAATCATGACTGTTGGGGTGTGGATGGCATTTCGGTATGGAAAGAAGCGGGATATCGAGCAGAGCCAACAGCTTGAATTTCTGGAAGAGTAAAGAGGCACGAATACAGGTTCCCTAATTGCGCGAAGCACTTTGAAGTGCGCGGAGTGCTGGTTGAGAAATTGGCTTACGCGCAGGACTGCGTCAGCGGAAGTGTATCAATAGAATTTTCGTTGGCCTTGAAAAAGAGCGTCATCAAACGGCCGGAAAAGCATCTCAGATGCCTTCTCTCAAATGGAACAAAATGGCAAACCAGTTGAGCACCACTGTCAAATCCGGTTGTCACCCGTGAGGCAAAAAAGAAACACAGCACCTGAACATTGACCTAATCTGCCCCTTTTTTGCCCCCGTGTATTTTTGTTGAGTGTCCATCCATCATCGAAGTTGGTTGGTAACCGAGGAATTCCTCCTGGAATGTGCTGATCAGGCGAACCTCAGCTACTTGCTTTTTGATATTTGCCCCGCTGGAACTCACCGCCGTCAACGTAACTCTTGTTGGTATCAATATAAGTGCGCCATTTCTCAGGCAGATCTTCCTGCGCGAAGATGGCCGTCACCGGACAGACTGGAACACAGGCACCGCAGTCAATGCACTCCGTGGGATCGATATGCAGTTGCGGCACTTCGTCGAACGTCGGGCGTCCATCGTCATAAGTCCGGCCTTTCGCCGGGTGGATACAATCCACGGGGCACACATCTACACATGCGGTATCCTTTGTTCCGATGCAAGGTTCGGCAATGATGTAGGCCACTTCCTCACCCTCCAATGCCTGAGTTGGCTTCGATTTTGGCGATCACTCTTTTTGTTTCTTCCTGCTGGGCGGTTGCGGGGTCGTATTCAAGAAGTGTCGTATCGGCGGGAGATGAAAATGTCAGAATTTTGGAGTACATGATCGGTCTCCTGCTTCAGACATACGTTCGCGGTCTTCCGCCGAACCCCCCTCGGCGGGGTTTAGGGTCCGCGCAGGTCATATTGCACCGTTTCCGAGAGGTGTCAAGATGGCATTCTCGCCCTGCGTGACTTCCCGGACGGCGGAATCTCGTTGCGCCTTGCAGCGACTCGAACCTGCTCAATGCCCTTACAGAGGCTGCGTTGACCAAGCGCAACATTAATTACGCTCGTTCGGTTTCACTTGGCCAAGAACCAACCCGCAACGTCCGAAGACCGTTTCGTAACATTCCTGTCCGTCTGGTCACCTTTAGCTTACCAAAGCGGGTGCCTGGCCCATACGCTGGGGTCGTGAAGACACTGGTTAGCAAAGATGCCCTGAGCAGGATGGCGCTCTGCCTATGCCTCCTGTCAGCACTTCCGATCGCCAAGGGCGCGGAACCGATCACGATCACCATGACGGCTGATCACTGGCAGACGAAGGAGAATGCCGAGTTCCTCCAGCAGCTGGGTTTTTATCACGGCTTGATGCGACTGAACAGCGGCGATGCGGTACTGAAAGGCATCACGTTCAGCGACGGAACGATCGAGTTCGACGTCAATACGATCGGGCGGGGCGCACCCGGAATAGCCTTTCGTCAGCAAGATGAAGGTAATTTCGAGCTCTTATACCTAAGGCCTGATCCGAACTGTCCGGCCTTCCGGGCCTGCATGCAGTATGCGCCGCAGACTCATGGTGTCCTGCTATGGGACCTCTTTCCGCAATATCAAACGCGGGCGCCGCTACGGGAGAACGGGTGGAACCACATCAAGATGGTCGTATCCGGCCGACGCATGAATGTTTTCGTCAACGATGCCACATCGCCCACACTCGAAGTCGGCAGGTTAGAGGGAGATTCGATGAAAGGCGTCCTGCGACTGCAGGGGCCAGGCACCTTCGCAAACATGGTGATCACTCCTGATGCGGTGAACGGTCTTTCTCCGGAGCCGGCTAGAGATCCGCTGGATGGGGACCGCGGCCTGGTAGGGAATTGGCTTCTTTCGTCGTTTTCCCCGCTGCCGTACACTAAGGACCCCATGTATAACGAAATGCCCGGTGCTTCGCAGGAATGGAAGTCCATCAGCACGGAGCGGAACGGGCTGGTAAATCTCAGCCGCAAGTATGGCCGGCCTCTGCCCGAGCCAAACCGAGCCGTAGCGTGGCTGAAGACGACGATAAGTTCAGACAGGAAGCAGACGAAGAAAGTAGATATTGGATGGACGCGCGAACTGTGGGTATTCGTGAACGGCAAGCTGGTGTATGCCGACAAAAACCTGTTTGAGCTGGAAGGAGCGAGAAAAACACCCGACGGGCGATGTTCGCTGGAGAATGGCGCCTTCACGTTGCCTCTGGAAGCGGGCGATAATGAGGTCGCGGTGGCAATCGCAAACAACTTCTTCGGATGGGGACTGATGCTGCGCCTGGCTGATCCGGAAGGGGTTCATCTGGCAACAAAGTGACAAACCCGGATGGCTGGCAAAGATGAGGACCCGTCCGGGCCACGTTGCTCTGCTTTGGGGGGACCGGCAGATAACCGTTTACGCAAGCACCTCAGAGTTGGCCAAGACAGCTAAAGTAGAACGAACTTATGCCGACTATGCCGAGCGGGATTTCTTCCACTCCAACAACGGCATTTCCAAGTGCCCAGCTCTATGCAAATACGCCCTCGCATGTGCTTCGGCCCTCTCTTTTCCCTGTTCAATATCATCCACCGGCTCGGAAGGCGCGACCCAATTCTTTGCGGTTACATTGTAAACAGATGCCTGAACACCCTGCGCGTTATGCTCTGAGAATAGTCGCAAGTGCTCGCCACCGACCTTAATCTCGGCCCAAACACCTTGGTCCAACATCTGAGCAACTCCCAAGAATCGAGATTTCGCTTGGCCCAGTCTAATAGTCCCCAGCTTACCGCCAATTAAAATTAAGTTCTCCGAGCTGATTGATTTGGGGTGTGCTATCAAGTTCGCCTGAACCGGCCCTGTCTTCCTTTTAACCAGTGCTTCGCAGACGGGCTGCGTGAAATATGAATCATTTACTCATAATAATAGAAAAAGCGCGACCCGATGAAGCACAGGGTAGGCTCGTGATTTCTTTCCTCGCAATCCCGCGTAGCCTGGCCTACAAGGTCAGAAAGCTCCTGATCGCTAGCATTGTCCTAGTCAGCTCGAATTTTCCCACTGGCGGAGAGACCATTGAGCCAGCGACGCGCAGTAGCGGCCTCACGACGATCGTCGTGATTGCGGATAAATTCGCGCAGCGCTTGCGCGGCGTCTTCGTAGCGGCCCACCGCCGTAAGGGACTGTGCGACCAGCAGTTCGATTTCCGGTGCTTTCCCGTTGGAAGACGATAGTGCGGTCTGCGACATCTGCAGCGCTTGTTCGTAACGCGCCTGCTGGTAATAAGCTTTGGCCAGCGTCCAGCGAGTGTCCCAAGTCGAAGCCGGATTGAGCTGCAGCGCTTTCTCGAGCGGACTAACGGCGGCTTCGTATTTCCCTTGGTCGCAAAGAGCCATGCCCAGCGCCGCAAAAGCGCTTGCGCCTGTTGGGTCCACTTGCGTTGCTTTTTCTAGGACTTCCTGTGCACCCGTCCAGTCGCGTTGCTTCAAGAAGATCAGGCCTTGCAAATATAAGACATCAGGATGCCCTGGCGCGAGGCCTTTGGCTTTGCTGGCCTGCATTTGCGCTTGGGAGAGGTTGTCAACGCCGAGCGCCTGCAAGCCCTCGTCCACAGCCTTCCGTGCCTTAGGTGCGAGCAACGGTCGACCAGGAGGGTTGGTGGGGTGTGCGGACAACCTGCGCAGATAAATGTCCACATCCACTCGCCCGCCGGAGTTGATAGAGAGGTCTTTCTGTGCGTTTGCATATCCTGCAGCTTCCACGATCACCGTGAAGTCGCCTAGATTGTTCGTGAAGAGTTCGGCGCGTCCGCGCACTGTTTCTGACTGTCCGTCAGGAATGGTCCGGCCGCGAAACAGTTTGACGATGGCTGGGGAAGAAATCGGCTCGCCCGAGGCCTCATGGACGCCCACGCTGATGGCAACTCCCCTACCGAAGAGCTGAGTTTCGGGAGCGCCAGCATCCTGCGAATGAACGACCGCCGGCAGACCGAGCAGAAACACCAGCAACATCGGCCGAAAGTTGGATCCCAAGCTGTTATTTGCTAGTGCTGGACTGAACAGCAGTTGATGGCTAAAACAGTTTCGCTGCGAACGGCGCATGACCACTCTCGACGGTTGGCGCGAGACTAGACCCACGCGCGCCTTTCGTCAAGCCTTTAGGTTGGCCTTTAGGTTGGTGGCGAAACAGCTCGAAAAAATCGGCTTGCAGAGCACACAATTCCGCCAGGCTGACTATCTCTTGAGGTCCAACCGAGGCCCGCTCACTCGCTTCCACTTGAGGTCGACGGCCACCTCAACGCGGTCGGCGATCTTGATGAAGGGAATGCCGCTGTTCATTCCGAACTCCTTGCGGTCGAAGGCCATTGTCCCTTTAACGTCGCCTGCGCCTGTTCCCGCGCCCGTAGACGTAAACGTCAGGGTTTCGGGTTTTGACACTCCGCGTATTGTAAAATCACCCTGGACCTCAACCGTGTCGGGACCGGTTTGCACAAACCTCTTTGACAGAAACGTGATTGTCGGATTGTCTTTGACGTCAAAGAAGTCTTTACTCTTCAGCTTGCCGTCCTTCATTCCGCTGCCGGTATTCACGCTGTCAGCCTGAATCTTGATTTCCAAAATGCCTGTTGAGATATCAGGGGACGCAAAGTTGATGGTGGTGTCCCATTTCTCGAATGTGCCCTCTAGCGCTACCGACGCCTTCACGGAAAACTTAATCGAGCTATCTTCGTGCGTAATCTTGAAAACTGGAGCCTGTGCCCGGCTTGGTGGCGAGAGCACGGCGGATACTACAAGACATAGAACGGCCAATCGCATAAAACCCTCCCTAAACATTGCAACTAAACTTTGCGAAGCTAATTAAGTTGTCACAAGATGAGCAGCGCACCCAATTCCCGACACGGTCCAAGAGAAAACGAGTCAATTCTCTGCCTGGCTCCAACCGGTATCGGGATCGAACTCAGTAATTGCGGTTGCCGTTTCTGTTGTGGTCTTCCCCAAGTCTTTCTGAAGGAGTACGCCATCCTGGTTCATGATGAATGTCATTATTCCCGAATTGCCGTATTCAGATACGCCTCTCCCATCGCTGAAGTCCAACTGAGGTTCATCGCCAGGTTGTCGAGCACCGAGGGAAATTGTGTGAGTGCCTTCACACTGGGATCCCACGGTTGCTGATCAACGGCCTGCATCAGAGCCGTGCCTTTGAGAGCGCTGTTCTGCTGAAGCCAGCCGGCAGCGGCAGCAATCTGGTCTGGAAAGGTCGCGGCTCCAAGAATCTGCGCTACCAGGGAGTCCGGGTAGAGCGCGACGGGAGCCAGCAACTGTTGCAGCTCTTCCGCCGTGAGTGGCGCTCCCTGGCCCGAATAACCCGTCGTTGCTTGTTGTGCCGATTGCTGAGCGCCAGTATCAAATGGCGCTGCCATAATGACTAGCAGCGACGATAGCATCGTCGACAAAAGCTGCTTTGTAAAAGTCTTAATCATTTTTTTCTCTCCGTCGCGGGAAAGCTCACCATGCTCACTTTTATTCTTTTCGCGGGAGTATTGATCCTTGTTGCATGCTGCACGGTTCTTCAGATTGACTTAACGCTGGTTTCTGCGCGGCCTCAGTTGCTGCCTTTGTGGGCATTGACTATTGATTCCATTATGCGGTCGAGGTTAAAGCTGCCCGGCTTCTGCCGCGGCGGGAATTCCCGGAAGCTTTGCAGCCACTGACCGACGTAGGCCCCCGCGGGAGCAAACACAAACATGCGCTCGGCCATCCAGCGCGTCCAGTCCATGCCTTCCTCTTCAGCGCGCTCGAATGGATCCATGCGCAGGTTTTCGACCAAAGGCGTGCGGAGATCCTCGAAGGGATGGCTCCAGACGTGAAATCCAGTGGCGTTTTGTTTCAAGA